>Ga0315282_10000138_pt1 | contig 144913 bp, 115 predicted proteins | sample YL17G07_20_MG_FD_203693 | JGI IMG/M metagenome (GOLD analysis project Ga0315282, IMG submission 203693) | Sediment microbial communities from Yellowstone Lake, YNP, Wyoming, USA - YL17G07_20 | ecosystem: Environmental > Aquatic > Freshwater > Lake > Sediment | place: USA: Wyoming | collected... | reverse complement strand
GAAGCACCTTGAGGCAGCGGGCCTGTCGCCGGCAGCCTATGCAGGCGGGCCTCTTGCGCCCGATAAGGTGCTCGTGGTGGGGCCGGGCGGCGGGCAACAGCTTGTCGGCAAAGCGGCGGTGGTCGCCGACTTCCTAAAGGCAGGCGGGAATATCCTGGCCGTCGGGCTCGATGAGCAGGAGGCGAACGCGTTCCTGCCGGTGAAAGTCACCACAAAGAAAGCGGAGCACATCGCTGCTTATTTCGACGCGGCCGGGAAGGACTCCCTGTTAGCGGGAGTGAGCCCGGCGGACGTGCACAACCGCGACCCGCGGGACGTGCCCCTCGTATCGGGAGGCGCTGCGGTTATCGGCGACGGCGTGCTGGCCAGAGCCGAGAACGCGAACGTCGTCTTCTGCCAGATGCTGCCGTGGCAGTTTGACGTTGGGAAGTGGAACACGAAGCGCACGTTCCGGCGGAGTTCCTGCCTGTTGACGCGCCTGCTGGCCAACATGGGAGCGGCCAGTGCCACACCGGTCCTGGACCGGTTCCACAGTCCGGTGGACGCAACGAAAGCCGAGAAGCGCTGGCTCAGCGGCTTCTACCTCGACACGCCGGAAGAATGGGACTACCCGTACCGCTTCTTCCGCTGGTAAAAGCAGCAAGCAAGACAGAACGTGGGGCGGCGATGGGCGCCGGTTGCCCAAGTTGGGGCGGCCCACCAAGACGGAGAGGAGGGGCGGCGGACGTCCTCAAAAGCGCCCAGGATGACGTGAGACGGAGACGCGAACCCATGCCACGAAGTCAAACCAGACAAGGCAACGGTACGGTCAACCGGGTCCGTCGCCTACGGTCCGATACTTCGCCCAACCATGACCGATAGCCCCTGCGATCGCAAAACCGCAGACCGTTGAGCGCCCGCAGGGCCCCCTGTGCTACCACAAACGGGCGGCAGCAGGAACGTTGATGCGTTGCTCAAGCCGAATCGCGTTCCTCTTGCACATGCAGCGGCACACTCCGCACCCATAGCACCAGCGCTGATCTATGCTGGCCTTCTTGTCTGACGCGCTGTAGCCCACGGCGCCGAACTGACAGGCTCGCATGCATTCCCGGCAGCCAATGCATGCGTCCGGGGAGACCTCGGCAACGTACTCAGCCCGGAACATGACCGGCATGCGGTGCGTCACCGTTGCGCGCATGGCCAGGCAATCAGAACGGTCGCAGTTGCAGACTCCCCCAATGAAGGGCGCCCGGAAGGTCCACAGCGTGTGACACAAACCTTCTCGTTCGTGACTGCGAAAGGCGGAGACGGTCTCCTCCTTGCCGAGCGGCTCAAGCCCCGCAGTGTCCGGCCCGTTCAAAAAACTCTTGTCGAGGCCACGCAGGATCGCGGCCAACTCACCGCCATTGGGTGCCAGGCTGAACCCGTAGCAGTAGCGCTTCTCTTCACCGCGCGTCACATGGCGGCAGATGCAAGCCAAACGGACCACGGAGGTGACGAACTCAAGGATCCGTTCGACTTCCTCTATGGGCACAACCTGCCCGAAGTGGACCCTCTTCATGCGGCGACTGATAACCCGCGTTACCATCCCCCTGATAAAGCCTGGAGCCCTATCGAGCTTACTGAGCTGCTGGGCGCCCCTGGCAAGTGCCTCGGGATTCGAGAAAAAGGTTTCGATCATCCTTCGCCGGCGGATGTCGCTCAGCAGGTCCTCAGAGTAGTTCTCTGCCCGCAGGTACCACTTCTTCCCCTCGCCATGCTTCAGACAGAACTCACACATGCCCGCACCTTAGGATGCTACTGTTAGAGATCATGAACAAGCGCAGTAGCCTTGTGGCCCTCTTTGACGTCGCCGGATACTTCGGCGGTTGCTATGCCGTTACGCGTCAGCACCATGCGGTAGTCTCCGCCTTTGCCCTTGAACTCGGCGTCCAACCAGACGGCGCACGCCACGGCCTTGAACTCCTTGGTGAAGGGAATCACGGTCGAGATCGTCTCCCGCTCAATTGAGCCGGCGGTCGGCTTGGTGATCACCAGAAGGTTCAAGGCCAGTCCCTGCGTCCCTTCGATGCTCAGGACATAGTCTTTCACGGCGCCCGAAGACCGGGTGGGTGGCTGACAAGCGGCCGTCATGAGCAGCACGGCGGCGATCATAGAGAGGCATGCGACGCGTCCCATGGCGTTCTCCTTAACTCTAACCCAGACAGCGAAGTCCCAAAAGTGTGGGAAGGCTTCCCTTAAAGATACGCAATGACCGGGCGCCCATGTCAACGGTCAGACGGCCTAAAAAGGGAAGCCTTGCGTTTGCCTCTGAGGCTTCTTCGCTCGTCGTAGCTGCGTTCAGTTCGCAGGTACTGGGAAATCGAGTTCCAGCACGATGTCGTCCTTCTCTCTGGCATCGGGGGCGTCTGGTTTCTGGTCCGGGCCGACGGAGCGCAGACGCGGCGGCGCGGCGTCCGGCTCGTAGACGAAGGGCCTCTCTGTGAATGGGTCCACCGGCACCTCCGCGAGGTACTTCGGCATCAGTTCGTCGAGCGTCGCCGGCAGCCGGCCGTTTTCCAATTGATAGCACCGGAGGCCCAGGAATACCCGCGTCAACCGCGCCTCCGCCTTCAGCCTGAAGTATTCCAGAACATCTCGGTCCACATTTGGTTCCGTCTCGAGCAGGAAGATCTCCCCCAAGCCGTTGCGCAAGAAGCGAAAGGAGCCCGGTTGCTGCCAATTCCCACCGTAGCGTGGCGTCCCGGCCTCCGGCGCAGGCGGCCGGTACCGGTCGGCCCGATCCAGCATTCCCTGGTAGCACTCGCCCAGGGCGTTCCGCGTGATATTGAGCTTCAAAAATGGCTCCCTGTGCCGTAGCAGGCCGCTGTACATCTTCCGGATCCCCAGTTCACCCACTGGGCTCAATCTGGGATCATCTCTCCATGCGCGCAAGCATAGCTGGTCCCCGGCGAAGTCGAAGGCCGCGGCCCGGACCAGGGACTGCTTGAGGTCGGCATCGCCAGGAACCTGGCCAATAACGGGAGCAAGAAGGGCCTTCGTTGCACCGCCTTCCGAGGCGCTCCTGCGAAGCACGCGAAGGGCAAGAACCGTGTTATCCCTTGCCCAATGGTATGCAACCAGCCCGTCATTCTGCTCCAGGAGCAGCTTGCCAATCCCTTGCAGCTTCCCTGCATCCCGCAAAGCCTCCGCATATTTGCCGTCAAGGGCTTCAAGTTCCGACCTCAAGGCCAGGAGGCATCCCAGCGCACCCAAGTAATTCAACCACTCGAACTCGTTTCGGTCGTACCAATCGCGGTACGAAGTCGGCACAGGCGGCTGAAAGCGCGGCAAAATCAGCATCCTCTCCGCCCCGTCGAGGCATCCGCGGTACTTGTCCAATGCCTCCCGGGCCTTGGCCTTCCACTCAGCCGTCCCGGCGGGCGTCCCCTTGTCGGCTGACGGGTAGATAAGCTCATAGACTTCGTCACGCCCGGACTCGGGGAAGCGTTTCATCGTTTCCTGAAGCACGAGGAAGGCATTCTGCTCATCAGGCACGGATTCGGCCTTCAGTTCGAGCCGGGGGAATGCCTTGGGCGCGTCATCAATCGTATAAAGCAGCGTCCGCGCTATGCCGGGGAGGATGACGACGGCCCCGGCCACGGCCGCACTGACCGAAAGCAGCCTCGGCTTCTGGGGTGCAGGCACCTTGAAGTAACGCCGCCGGAACCAGAGGTAGCCGCCGAGGAACAGCAGGTAGCCGAACAGAATCCCATCGAGGATGAGTTCCTCCACAGCGTTGTGCTGGGTGCTGTCCTTGCGAAGGACATCAGCGACTGGACAGAGGAACGCAAGCACAATTAGTGCGCAGGCCGCAAACCACGCAACCCTCGACCGGACCCAGAGGCCGAGGGCCAAGGCAAAGGAAACGAGGGCCATCGCCCCGAAGACGGCAATGCCCAACGGCTTCGCACGCAACGCCATAGCGACAGCGCTGAATCCGTTAGAGCCGAACAGGACGCAGATGATCCATAGCCCAACCAGCCGTTTGGGCCGCAGGCCGCTTGGCGCAACATGTTCATTTTGAGAGGCGACTTCACCCATTTCCTCCTCCCCTTTCAGCCTGGCTAAGCATTCTACAAGGTGTCTATCCTGTCCGTTCCCCGTGCCTCAGAGGTGCTCGTCGTTTGCCAGTGCGGGGAAGTTCAGTTCCACGACGATGTCGTCCTTCTCCTCTGCATCCGGGGCGTCGGGTTTCTGGTCCGGGCCGACGGAGAGAAGGCGCGGCGACGTTGTGTCCGGCTCGTAGACGAAAGGCTTCTCTGAGAACGGGTCCGCCGGCACCTGGGCGAGGTAATTCGGCGCCAGCTCATCAAGCGTCTTCGGGAGCTTGCCGTTCTCAAGCTGGTAGCACCGCAAAGCCAGGAACACCTGGGTCAGCCGAGCGTCGGCGATCAGGTGGAAGTACGACCCAACCATACGGGGTTCCGGCCGCAACATATCCAGAAACATTTCGCCAATGAAGTTCCGCACAAAGCGGAGATAGCCCACCCTTCGTGCCATGGCGCCTATTGTTTCGGCAGGGGGTTCCGGCACGACGGGCCGGAAGTGATCAAGCCCATCCAGGACCTTCGAGTACTGTGCCCCTAACTCGTTCAGGCTCGCGTTGACCTTCACAGTTAGCAGGCCCGGCCTCCGCACAAGCTTTCGAAGCCGGGCCAAATCGGAGCCGGCCCCGTCGGAGTCCCTGTGCCACTCGAAGGTCTGAAACGCCTCCAACATGAGCCGCTGCGCGATCAGTTCACCGCCTAAAGCGCGCGCGAGGCCCGCCCTGGCATCTTGGGAAACGTCGAGCCCCTGTCCCCGGGACACAAGAAGCGGCACCGTAGCCGAGGGCGATTTTGCCGCTTCGCGCACGCTGCCAAGCCCGATGCTCAGGATGGAGTTGGCGACCAGGTAAGTCATGACGTCGCCAGCGTCGCGCATCACGAGGCGGCCGAGATTAATCACCTTCGAGCAGATGCGCATTGCCTCGTCCGCTTTGCCGTCCATCGTCAACAGGCGGGCCTTCAGCCCCATGACAACAGCGATGCGCCTGCAATACGCGAGCCAGGGATCCCGCCAAAGCGCCTCGTCATATGTTGTCGGCAACGGTGAGAGAAAACGGGGGCGGGCAAGGATGTCGTCAGCGCCCGCAAGTATGCCCTTGTGCATCGCAAGGACTTCCTCCGCCTTCTCGCGCCACTCGGGTGATCCGGGCGGGAACGCCTTGGCCTGACCGGCTAGGAACAGGGCAGTCTCCTCGTCCTTTTGCTCCGGCAGACGGGCCATCATATCCTTGAGGACGAAAAAGCCGTTGTCTTTGTCGGCAACTGGCGGGCGGTCGGCCTGAAGCCGCGGGAAGTGCTCCGGTTTTTCGTCGAGGCAAAAGAACAGGCCCAAACCGATGCCAAGGGCGAGGCCCACGGCAACGAGGCAAGCCAGAACCGGCGTCCGCAAAGGCGCCCATCGCCACTTCGGCGGCCTCCGCGCCAGACGGTAGAGGAGATAGGCCAAAAGCGCACCGACTGCAAAGGACCCCACAGTGTCCCAGAATCCCTCCGGAGCAGAGATCACAAGGATGAGGAAAAGCACATACATAGTGCCCAGGACTAAGGCGCAGCCCAGCAGCGACTGACGGCGATGCACTTCAAAATGGGCGATGGCGGCTGCAAAAACGAACAGGAGCAAGAGAACCATGCCGAGACGAGTGGCCATGAAGGCGGCGGCCATCAAGACCCCGGCAAGGCCGGCAGCCGACTCCAGAACTCCAAAGAGCCTGAGGCCATTCCTGAAGCAGCCCGGCTTGCGCGGTTCAGGCGAGGCCGGTTGGCTTTGCGAGGGTTGATTGGGCATTGTCGGATACTCCGCCCCGCCGCGTCGCTCCGGGGTCACCAGGGCGAATGAGCTGTCCTTACGTGGTCTTAGACGGTCTTAGACGGTACTTAAATGGCCCTATTTGGTCTTGCATGGTCTTATTTGGTCGGTTTTCGAGCCCTCAGAGGCGCTACGGATGCCTTCCGTGGCCTTCATAGGCGCCCCGATGTTGCGCAAAAATGATGCAAAGCATTCGGCACAAAGGAATTAAGTCCAAAAAGCGGCTTCCTTCGCAAAACGGCCTTTTCTCACCACGACGCGCCCTTGCTGTCTCCCTCTTCCAAGACAGGACCGCCACGTTCCGCGGATGTCGGGCACCATACACAACGAATTCAAGATACGTACCTCACACCTCGTGTGGTGGCCAGCAGAAACGCCCATCATTCCTATGGCTTACTCGTCTTTGGCATAGAATTCAAGTGGAATTCGGAATTTGGGGGGCAAAAGCGGGACAGGCTGGACGCCGACCGACGCAAGAAGAACCGTGGGATAGACTTCCTATGCGCAGATAAAACAGATGATGGTTGACAGATGTAGGGAAAATGTATATACTATACGCAGAAAGTGTATAGAGGGCGAGGATGGAGTTCGTGCACCTACACGTCCATTCAAACTACAGCCTCCTGCAGGGCGCCTTCAGCGTGCAGGAACTGGTAGAGGCGGCGGCGCAAGCCGGGATGCCGGCTGTGGCGCTCACCGATACCAACGGGCTCTACGGTGCGCTGTTCTTCTATGAGGCGGCGCGCGCGGCCGGCATCAAGCCCATTATCGGGGCGGAGATCGTCTACGGCGCGGAGCAGTGCGTCCTGTTGGCGGCGGACCGGCAGGGCTATGCCAACCTGTGCCGCATCGTGAGCGAGCGGAAGCTGTACGGCACCGCACATTATGAGGAGTTCATGGGCGCGGAGATCGTTCCGGACAGTAGGGGCGGTTCACGAACCGCCCCTACGAGAATCGGTCCGCCGTCTGTCCATGGCGAGCCGGAAGACGGCGGCGGCATGTTCGACATGGCCGCCGCGGTAGGTGCCCATGTGGGGGGGCTGTTCGTGCTTTCCGCCACCCCTTCCCTGCTCTGCCGCCTGAAGGGCGTCGTTCCCGAGGGGCGCCTTTACGCCGAACTCCGCGCCGACACGCCGCACTCTTTCGAAACCGAATGTCCGGCAATCCGCGGGAAGAGCCGGGCTCACCCCGGGCGATGGACGGCAGCGGGCCACAAGACAGGCCCGGCGCGCCGCGATTCGCGGCGCGGGGGCTACCCGCCGGAGGACCCGCGCGCGGGCGTGGAAGACGTGGCTGAGCGGCTCCGAATCCCGCTGGTGGCGACGGTGAACGTGAACTTCCTCCGTCCCGAAAGCCGCCACACGCACGCCGTGCTGAGCGCCATCCGTGAGAACGTTGACCTGAGGAGCCTTCTGGATGCCAATCGGATGCTCGCTGATCAGCACAGCTTCTTCCAGCCAGCCGAGCAAGTGGCAGCCCGCCTGACGGACAGCCCCCGGCGCGAGGAGGCGATGCGGAATACGGCGCGGATTGCCGAGGCGTGCGAGCTGAAACTCGATCTGGAAGTCCCCCACTTCCCCCGCGCTGAGTTGCCCGAGAGCGTGGCGCCATGCCGCAAGTTGCGCGAGGTCGCATACGCCGGCGCGCGGCGGCGTTATGGGCGCGTGGACGGCGAGGCGAAGGCGCGGCTCGACAAGGAGCTGAAAGTCATCGAGAAGCTCGCCTTCTGCGATTACTTCCTCGTGGTGCGCGACATAGTGGAGTTCGCCGAGCGGGAGGACATCCCGCACGTGGGGCGCGGCTCGGCGGCCAACAGCATCGTCTCCTACTGCCTGGGCATCTCGGCGGTGGACCCGCTGAAGTTCGACCTCTACTTCGAGCGCTTCCTGAACGAGTTCCGCACGGACGTGCCGGACATTGACATTGACTTCTGCTGGCGGCGCCGGGACGACGTGATCAACTACGTTTACGAACGCTACGGCAAGGGGCGGGTGGCGATGGTCTCCACGCACTCGACGCTGCGCGCGCGGTCGGCATTCCGCGACGTGGCGCGGGTGATGGGGCTGCCGCTGCGCGAGATTGACACCTACAGCAGCAAGCTGCCGTACTACGGCGCGTCGAGCATTGAGGAGGCGATTGAGGCGTTCCCGGAGATGGCGGACTTCCCCATTGCGAAGGAGCCGTGGCGGACGGTAGTGGAGACGGCGCTGAAGATTGACGGCTACGTGCGGCACCTGAGCATCCACCTGGGCGGGCTGGTGATCGGCGACCGTCCGCTGACGTGGTATACGGCGCTCGAGGACAGCGCCAAGGGCATCGTGGTGACGCAGTACGAGATGGACGGCATCGAGAAGACGGGGCTGGTCAAGATGGACCTTTTAGGGCAGCGGTCGTTGTCCATCGTGGCCGAGGCGGCGAAGGACGTCGAGAAGCAGCGCGGCATACGGGTTGACTTGCAGAACCTGCCCGACAGGGACCCGCGCACGGCGGCGCTCCTGAAGAACGGGCGGACGATGGGCTGCTTCCAGATAGAGTCTCCGGGGATGAGGCAATTATTGCAGATGCTGCAAGCAGAGAGCATCATGGACCTCATCCAGGGCCTGTCACTCATCCGGCCCGGCCCTTCGAGCAGCGGCATGAAGCACGCCTTCATCCGCCGGATGAGGGGCGAGGAGCCGGTCAGCTACCCCACTCCCCTGCTGGAAGAGGCGCTGTCGAAGACGTACGGCGTCATGCTGTACCAGGAGGACATCCTGCGCGCGGCGCAGTCGGTGGCGGGCTTCAGCCTGGCCGAAGGGGACGAGCTGCGCAAGTACATCTCGAAGCAGCGCTCGCGGGAGAAGCTCCAACAGCTCAAAGACAAGTTCGTGCAGGGCGCGGTCGGACGCGGCGTGGAAGCCGCGGTGGCCGAGAGCATCTGGATGCAGATCGAGAGCTTCGCGGCGTACTCCTACTGCAAGGCGCACGCAAGCACCTACGGCCACATCTCCTACCAGGCGGCCTACCTGAAGGCGCACTACCCGGCGGAGTTCCTGGCCAGCGTCATCGCGAACAAGGCGGGGTTCTACGACGCGCGCACGTACGTCGAGGACGCGCGGCGCTTCAACGTGAAGATACTGGCACCGTGCGTGAACCGGAGCGACATCGAATGCCGGGCGGAGAACGGCTGCATGCGCCCCGGGCTGGAGTTCGTCAGGTCGCTATCTGTAGCTACCATAAAGCAAATGATTCAGCAGCGCACGATCAGGCTTTTCGAGTCCGTCGAGGACTTCTGCGCGCGGGTGAAGCTGACGCGGGAAGAACTGGAGAACCTGATCCTGTGCGGCGCTTTCGACTCGTTCGGCCTAAGCCGGCCGACGCTGATGATGAAGATGGAGAGGATACTGAGCAACACCAGGAGAGCCGGCGCTCAACGGGAAGGCACGCGCAAACAAGTCTGTGCGCGGCACCCTTTTGAAGGCGGGCGACTGCTCAATGTCCAGCCATGCCACACAGTCGCAGGCCAGCCTCCCGTGGCGGTGCCGGAGCAGCCGCCCTACCCCCTATGCGAGCAGGTGCTGTGGGAGCTGCGGATACTCGGTTTCAGCCATTCGGGGCATCCACTGGACGCGTGGGATGGAAAGCTACAGCGCATCCGGCCCACGCCCAGTTTCGAGATCAAGCGCCACGTCGGAAAGAAAGTCACCTTCGTCGGCTGGCTCGTTACGACGCGGCGGGCAGTGACGAAACGGCACGAATACATGGAATTCATGACCTTAGAGGACCGGCACGGCGTAGTGGAGGCGTTGCTGTTTCCGGACGTCTACCGGCGTTACGGAAAGGCGACATCGGAGGCCGGATGCTACCGCGTGACGGGCACTGTCAAGGAGCAGTTCGGCTCCGTCGCTCTTGTGGCGGATAAAGTGCAAGTAGTGGAGATCAAATGATGAAGGGGGGAATGCCGGCGTTGGCGACCACAAGTTGACAGTTGGTAGTTGGTAGTTGAGAGCATTGCGCCAGAGCCGGCGCGGCGAAGCCAAAGACGGCGAGGACGAAAGCCCGGCAGCACGGATGGTCGTCTCCATCGTCGCGTGATTCATCATTTGGCATTGCGAGTCCCGCAGTGCTATACTTGCCGGGCTATGGCGAAGAAGTGGATATTCCCCCCCGCGAACAACGAGGGCGTCAACCGGCTGGCCTCCGCCCTCCGCATCGCCGACGTGACCGCGCGCGTGCTCGTCAACCGGGGCCTGACGGAACCCTCGGAGGCGCAGCGCTTCCTCCAGCCGAGCCTCCACGAACTGGCCGATCCGTGCGATAGCCCAGCGGTCACTCAAGCAGCAAGATTCCTCCTCGATGCCGCCCACGGCGGCAAGCGAATCGCGATCTTCGGAGACTACGACGCCGACGGCATCTGCGCGACGGCCTTGCTCATGCGGTGCTTCGAGTACCTCGGGACGGATGCCGACCTCTACATCCCCCACCGCATCGAAGAGGGATACGGCCTGAGCTGCGAGGCATTGAAGGAACTGGCCGAGGGCGGGGCGAACGTTGTTGTGACGGTGGACTGCGGCATCGGGGCGATGGAGGAGGCCAGGTGCGCCCGGGAACTCGGCCTCGACCTTGTCGTCACGGATCATCACGAGCCGGGCGCGGCCCTCCCCGATGCGGCGCACGTGCTCAACCCGAAGCTGCCGGCCTGCGAGGGGCTCGGCTACGGCTACCTGGCCGGCGTGGGCGTGGCGTTCAAGCTGGTCTGGGCGATCGGGCAGCAGCTTTCAGAAGGGCACCGCGTCTCCGAGGAGTTCAAGGATCTGCTCATGGAGGCGCTTTCACTGGTGGCCGTGGGCACCATCGCAGACGTGGTACCGTTGGTTGACGAGAACCGGGTCCTGACGCACTACGGGCTGCGCGCCCTGACCGGGGCTTCGCGACCTGGCCTGCGAGCGCTGATCGCCGTGAGCCGGCCCAAGAGCGCGCGCCTTACTGCTTACGACGTGGCGTTTCGGCTGGCCCCGCGGCTCAATGCCGCCGGCCGCATGGGCCATGCAGGCGCGGCCGTGGAGATGCTGACGACCTCCGACGAACGCCATGCCGCCGATCTGGCCGAGCACCTTGAGCAACAGAACCGCCTGCGCATCAGCGCGCAGCAATCGGCACTGCAGGAGGCGGAAGGCCGCCTGGCAAAGGACGAGGCACTCTTGCAGCGGAACTGCATTGTGCTCGCGGACGCCGGCTGGCACCAGGGCATCGTGGGGCTTGTGGCGTCGCGGCTGGCGGACAAGTTCTGTCGGCCGGCGTTCGTGTTCGCCACGGACGGCGAGCTGGCATGCGGCAGCGCGCGCAGCGTGCCCGGCTTTCCGCTCTTCAGCGTGGTCAAGGAGTGCTCGGACCTGCTCGAACGGTTCGGAGGGCACGAAGGAGCCGCCGGGCTGACCTTGCGGATGGAGAAGCTGAGCGCGTTCACGGAGCGCATCAACGAACTGACGGGGCGCTTCTTCGGACCGGAGCGGCCGGTGCCTGCGCTGAACGTGGACGGCGAAATCAATCTCGCCGCGCTAAACCCGGCCCTCGTTCGGGAGATTGACCTGCTGGAACCCTTCGGCAAGGGCAACCCCGAGCCGCTCTTCGCCGCCACGGGCCTGCGCCTGGCCGGCAATCCGCGGACCGTGGGCGGAAACGGTCACCATCTGGCCTTCATGGTGCGGCAGGACCGCACGACGCTGCGAGTGATCGCGATGGGGAAGGCGGATTGGATTGCCGAGCTGAGGGCGCGCAAGGGGGAGCCATTTTCACTGGCCTTCGAGCCCGTCATCAACACTTATCTCGGCGCAGTTTCCGTCGAGTTGCGGGCTGAGGACATACGCTGGAACGGCAACAGCGACGCGTGAGAGCGCGCTTTCGGCCTCTCATGAGGCGCCGGCGGATTCCTGCCGCCCAATAGCACCGCGGACAAGGGGGCACGAACGCGGACGGTCAGTTCAGGGCATTTGTTCGACGGCGGACCAGATCGGCTCAAGAGCGTATGCCACGATGGGTGCGGCGCCGGTGCCGCCGTGAACGGTCGTCGCCTCGCTGACGACTGCGAAAGCGACCTTGGGATTGTCGCAGGGCGCGTAGCCTGCAAACCAGGCATGGCAGAGGCTCTGGACGCCGACTTCGGCCGTCCCGGTCTTGCCGGCCGCGCGGAACTTTGCAAGGCCCGCGCTCTGGGCAGTGCCGCTCTCTACTACACGCCGCATGCCCTCCCGCAGGACGTCCAACGTGCTTTGCTTCAACGGCATCTGGACGAATTGCGGCTCATAGCGGCTCACCACATCCCCCTCCCCGTCCCGCGCGTAATCAAAGAAATGAGGCCTGTAGAGCCTTCCCCCATTGGCGACGGCGGCCACCATGTTCGCCACCTGAAGGGGCGTGCAGACGACTTGCTCCTGGCCGATGGCGAGGTTGAGCACGCCGAAGAGCGACTTCGGCTCGACAACGCGGCCGGGGCGTTCGTACGGCAGGTCAGTGCCGGTGGGCGCGCCAAGGCCGAACTGCCGGGCCCAGCGTGCCATGGCCTCCCCGCCGGCCTTGGCACCGACATTGTAGAAATACACGTTGCAGGAGTGCTCGAAGGCAGGCAAGAGCGACAGGGTGCCATGCCTGCCCGTGCAGTGGAAAGGGCGCCCAAGGAATGCCTGGGAGCCCTCGCAAGTGAACTCCGTGGATGGAGTGATTGCGCCCTCCTCCAGGGCCGCCGTGGCAGTGACGACCTTGAAGACAGATCCAGGGAATACCGCCGCCTGTATTGGCCTGAACACCAACGGGTCGCGGGGGTCGGCAACAAGCCGCTTGATGTCCTGGCGGTAGGTGCCCAGGTCATAGTTTGGATAGCTTGAGGCTGCCAGGACCGAGCCGTCGCGGACGTCAACAATCACGAGGGCGCCCTTCTTGAAATCAAGCCGTGGTTCCCGTGCCGCGCGCTCAAGTGCGGCATTTGCCGCAGCCTGGAAGTCCTCCCTGATCGTCAGGTAGACGTCGCGGCCCGGCGTCGGCGGCTTTTCCAGGGCCTGCTTGTCAATCGAAAGGACGCCGAACAAGAGATGGTTCAGCACGTAGCCGCGCGAGCCGCGCAGGAGCCCCTCGCACGCCTTCTCGACGCCTGCAATGCCGATGGAGTCGTCCATTCCGTAGCGGGAACCTGCCTCGGTCAACGGGTCGGCCATCGTCCAGGTGGCCTTCTGCTCCACGAGGGAGTCCCAGGCCTTCGGGGAAATGGCAGACAATTCCCCGACAATGTGAGGAGCGAGCGCCCCGTTCGGGTACCGTCGGCGGCTGCCCTCGAGCACCTGGATGGCGGGAACCATTTCGCGGCCTGACAGCAACGCCGGAGACACTTCCGGCTGCGTTCGGAGGACGGCCGCCGCCTCGGCCGGCACGCCCCTCAGCACGCAGTGCCACCGGTACTTCTCCGCCACGCGGATGTCGGACCTGCCCTCCCTCTCTTGCTGGAGGGCGCGCACGCGAGACTCGATGCGTTCCACGCGCTCGATGATCTCGTCGGCCGAGGCTGTAAGCTCCTCCACAGATGCGCCTGTCAGCGACGTCACCGCTGCACGCCAGTCGGCGGTGACTCTCGCGTCAAGAGCGCTGCGGGCGATGTCCCTGCGCGACTCACCGGCCAGCCGCCGACGCAGGTAACAGTCCATGGAGCCGTCTGGGGTTGACGCGGCCAAGCGTTGGTCCCACAGCGCGCGGTAGCGTGCGTCGGCGTCATCGGCGGAAAGGGGCTCGGCGGGGGCGGGCGGCTCCGACCCCGCTGCCCGCGCGTACTCGTCCATCAGCTCGCGCACCTGAGGGTGGCGCCAGGGGGCGGACGACGCCATCAACAACTGGCTATAGTGCACTGCGAGGTCAAACGAGGGAGCTTCAACGGCCAGGGGGGTGCCCCAGTGGGCATAGATGCCGCCGCGCACGGTCTCGACAAGGTGGCTGCCCGCAGCGTGGGTGTAGTCTTCTTTCCTGAAACGGTCGTGCCAGCCGATCTGGATCTGGGCCAGGCGGGCGAGCAGCACGGTGCCTATGAGCAAAAGCACGCCGAGCAGGATATTGATGCGGCGACTGAACACCTACCGACCTCTCGGTCCCATCTTATGGCGTAGGCCCAAAGCGTCTCCAGCTCGCCCGCCTCAGCCGCTGGTGGACATGAAGCGGTGCGGCTCCTGAAACGAATGCAGGCTGTGGACGCCGCCTTCCGCGCGGGCGGAGGGGGTGCGCTTCTCGAACCGGACGCCGCCCTCGGCTGCGGCCTGGTGCAACTCGCCGATCGAGCCGCAGCCGACGTCCTGCACCGCATGCCTGAGGCCTTGCAGAAGGTACGGGACGTAATCCACGACCGAGCCCTTGTCCACCACCGTGCCGCTGACGCCCTGCGCCACCTTGACGCTTTCGTCCCTATCCATGTACCGCTTGGCGCCGCGGGCGGCCATCGCCTCGGGGGAGCCCATGCCGCGGTAGCGCTTCACCTTGATGCCGCCTTCGTAGAAGTACTCGCCGGGTGCCTCTTCGGTGCCGGCCAGCAGGGAGCCCATCATGACGGTGGACGCGCCGATGGCGAGCGCCTTGGCAATGTCGCCGATGGAACTGATGCCGCCGTCTGCTATCACCGGCACGCCTTGCGCAGCCGAGTACCCCGAGCAGAAGTAGACGGCGCTGGCCTGCGAGCGCCCGACGGCCACGGTTTCCTGAGTGATGCATATCGAGCCCGCGCCCATGCCCACGCGCACGGCTTCCGCGCCGGCCTCGATGAGGCCCTTGCACTGGTCGGGCGTCACGACGTTTCCGGCAACGACCTGAAGGTCCGGGTGCTTCCGCTTGGCCCACTTGATCATCTCGACTTGAAAGACCGAGTAGCCCTGGGCGCTGTCGAAGACGATGACGTCCGCGCCGGCCCCTACGACAGCTTCGAGCCTCTCTCTGTCTTCTTCGTGGGTGCCGACGGCGGCGCCGACGAGGAGCTGCTTGGACGCGTCCTTGCTGGCCAGAGGGAAGTCCTGATTCTTGCGCAGGTCGGTGCGGCTCATCAGGCAGACAAGGTGCCCCCTGGCATCCACGATGGGCAGTTTGCCTTTCTTGCTCTCCCGCAGGATTCGGTTGCCTTCGGCGAGCGTGATGCCGACCGGCGCGGTGACGAGGTTGGTCGTCATGACCTCACGCAGCTTCCTGGTCCGGTCCGGCTCGAAGTCAATGTCGCGCCCCGTGACGATGCCGACCAGCCGGCCTCTCGGCTTGCCGTCTTCAGTTATGGGAATGCCGCCGAATCCGTACTGGGCCTTGATCGCATCAACGTCGGAGATCCGGTGCTCCGGCGAGAGCACGACGGGGTCAGTGATGAAGCCGTTCTCGAAGCGCTTCGTCTTCCTGATCTCTTCGGCCTGCTCCTCGACCGTATTGTTATAGTGGATGATGCCGATTCCGCCAAGCAGGGCCATGTGGATGGCCATGCGGCTCTCGGTCACCGTATCCATCGGGGAGCTGACCAGGGGCGTCTTGATGGTAAGCGCGCGCGTCAGCTTCGTTTCGAGGGAGACGTCGGCAAGGGAAGACTTGATGTAACCCGGCAGCATGATGAAATCGTCGTACGTCAGGCCGCCCTCCTCGAAGAGGCCGGCCACCGTCAGTCCGTTTCCCTGGTCCATGCAGCTCCTCCGCGATGTGCACCGTCCCCGCGAGAATAAGTTGAAAGGAAAACGGCAAGGTCTGTATGGCAGCGCGGCAGGGGACGGCTGCCGATGCGTATATTGTAAGGGTTGGCGGGCCGTGTGGCAATGCCCTTTTTCATGCGTCCGGCGCGTGGGACTCCCTCGGTGCGAGAGCGTGGCATTAAGGTCTCCCCCAAGCGGAACTGAAACTGAGGGGGCGACAACCTTGACTTCGTAAGCCGGGTGCGGTAGACCGGAAAAAGAGGCGCCCGAGGGCCGGCAGGCGCCAGCGGGCAGTTGTCAGTCGAGGGCGCGGTCGGAAGTCCTTCATCGCTCGGTAGGTGGTTGTGAGCCGAACTTGTTACATCGTGCTTGCCTTTGCCCTGTGCTCCGCCATGCTTCTCTCCCGGGCCTGGGCGAAGGACGACGCCCCCGTGCCCTCGGATGCCGAGATCCGGGGCTGGGTGCAGGCTCTGATGGACTTCGGCAGAGATGATCCGGTCTTTCCCGGCTGCCGGATAGCGGGGAGTGCAAGTGAGGAAGCAGCGACTCAGTACATTGTGGCCCAGCTCGAGTCATTTGGCCTTCCGAAGGTCTGGCGCGAGCCGGTTCCCATCACCGGCTGGGAACCTCAACAGTGGTCGCTGACGGTGTTGTCCGCAGCGGGCTCCGCGCAGGTCCCGTCCTGCCCGGTCTTCTACACGCCCTTCACGCCGTCAACCGGCGTCACGGGGCAACTGGTGGACGTGGGCGAGGGTGGGCAGGGCGATTTCGCCAAGTGTGACGTAAGAGGAAAGATTGTCCTCGCCAATCAGAACGCCGGCGTGTTCAGCTACGACTCGTGGCAGCAGGCGGCGCTCGAGGTCTACGACCCGAAGGGGTTAATCCGGAGAGGCATGCAGCATCCAAACGCCGGCCCCGGCGACCTCAAGTCGCTCCATGAAGCCGCCAAACGGGGAGCAGTCGCCTTCATAGGAATAGTAGTGAACAACTCGGAGGAGCATCGCTGCTTTCCGAATGCCTCCGCCCTGGCGGACCCGGCTGCAGGCCGGCTGGGCCCGATCCCCGGCGCTTACGTGAACAGCAGCGCAGGGGAGGAATTGCGCCAGTTTGCACGGGACGGTGCCGAAGTTACGTGGACAGCGACCGGTTCCACGCCCCACGCCAATTCCTGGAACGTGATTGCAGAGCTGCCCGGGCTGAGCGGCGAGCGCGTGCAGCTCAACAGCCACACCGATGGAGGCGCCGTAGAGAATGCCAGCGGCGTCGCCGCAGTGCTGGCGCTCGCAAAGCACTACTCGATGCTGCCGCTCAGCAGCCGTCCGCGTACCTTCCAGGTTGTGCTGACAGGCGGGCACTTCAGCAATTTCGTCGGCGAGACGGCTTTCCTCAGGCGACATCGGCAGGACGCCTTGGTGAGGCAAGTCCGCCTTAACGTCACCGTCGAGCACATAGGCCGGCAGTACGATGCGGCTGGGGGAGAGATGGTTGCATCCGGCGGCATCTGGGCCCCCAGCGTGTTCGTGTCCGACAGACGGCTTCTGCTGCCGGCATCGGAGGCCGTCCACGCCGCCGGCCTGAGTCCTTCTTTCATCATGCCGCCGGAGGCGGGCCGCCGAGCCGGCGGAGGGGCGTTCTGGGCGTGGGATGCCAACGAGCCGTCCATCTGGTGCACCTCCCCCGCTGAGTATCTGGGCTCGACGGCGGACACGATGGACAGATACAGCGAGCCGCAAATGCGGCGGGTGCTCGACGCATTCACTGACGTCATAGACCGGCTGAATGGGTCCAACGTCGCGCCTGTTGCAAGCAACCAGATAGTGGCCACAAAGCAGGATGCACCCGTCAAAGTCGCACTGACGGCAGCCGATCCAAACGGCGACCCCGTCACTTACAGCGTGGTCAGCGGGCCCGTCCATGGCAAGCTCAGCGGCCACGCTCCCGTGCTTACCTACACGCCGGCCGGCGGCTACGTCGGCAGGGACAGCTTCGCATTCCAGGCTAACGACGGCAAGCTGGACAGCAATGTGGCCACGGTCTCGTTGGGCGTCGTGGGGACCACGACGGAAACGTTCCCGAGCGCAGGCAGGGCCATCCACGTGGAACGCTTCGACCTGGCTGACACGTCAGCCAGGCACCCCGCCATCATGCTGATCCACACGGTCTACGGGGTGGAAGACAAGAACTGGGTCGAGACCGCGGTGCGCTGCGCGGTTGGCCTGGCCGGACATGGATACGTCGTCTTCTTCCCGCACTACTTCGAGGGCACCGGCATCAAGACCGCGACCGGCAGAGACATGGTCAAGCTATACGCCGCATGGATGGCGACGCTTGCAGACGCGATCACATACGCTTCCGGGGCGCCGGATGTGGACCCGGAGCGCATTGGCCTCGCCGGGCATTCTTCGGGGGCCGCACTCTCCCTGTCCATCGCATCGCAGGATGCGCGGGTGAAAGCCGTCGCTGAATACGGCGGCTACGTGCCCGCACGGTTTGCGGAATCTATGAAGCGGATGCCGCCGACGCTCATCCTTCATGGCATGACTGACACCGCCGTGTCTGTCAATGAGGCATTGAAGCTGGAGCACCTGCTCCAGGAGGCAAAAGTCCCGCACGCGATGAAGATATATCCCGGGGAGGAGCACCGTTTCCGTGGCCCGGCAGAGCACGACTCCATTCAGCGCATGATCCGGTTCTTCGACGACCATCTGCGCCCGGAGGAGGCAAAGCCGATGGGGGACGTGTCCCGACCCTCGCCGGGTCGGTGAAACATTCGGCCCACCGAACGGACTACGTGGCGGTTTTCTGCAAGACGGACATGCCCTAACGGGGACTCCGCGCCCTGTTCCAGTCAGCGGACGCTCTCTCAGTGGCCCCTGGCACGCGCCCATCGGCTATCGTTCGCGACGGCTCTCCAACTGCCCTGCCGGGACGAAGTGCGATGGGACGGGCGGGCGGGACTCGGTGTTCGTCCCGAAGGGAGCCTTGAGCTTCTCGGACTGAGCCTGTAGAATCTGTGCAGTTGGCCGTACAAGGATGGACGGCGCGCGGTCTCAGTACGGCGCGCCTTCTTGCAGCCCCCTGCAGACGCCACAGCGGACACAAGCGCCTGCCTAAGTGTTAAATGTTGCGCGGGCATGCCGAACCGGGCGAGTTGCCCCAGGAGCTTTGAGCTTTCCCAAACTGAGCCAGGAGGAGTTGAAGAATGGCGCAATTCGAGTTGCCTTTCCGTCAGATTCACCTGGATTTCCACACCAGCGAGCTTGTCCCGCAGGTGGGCGCCGATTTCGACGCCGATGAGTTTGCCGACACGTTGCACAAGGCCCGCGTCAATTCAGTGACCGCCTTCGGCCGCTGCCATCACGGCTGGCTCTACTACGATTCAAAGAAGTTCCCCGAGCGCATCCATCCCACGCTGGTCAACCGGAACCTGCTCAAGGAGCAGATCGAAGCCTGCCACAAGAGGGGCATCCGTGTGCCCATCTACACCACCATCCAATGGGACCACTACACCTCCCAGCGGCATCCGGACTGGTGCGTCCTGGACGCGGAAGGGCGGCTCTCCGGCACCCGGCTTTACGAGGCCGGCTTCTATCGCAACCTGTGTGTCAACTCGCCCTATCGGGACTTCGTGAAAGCCCACGTTCAGGAAATGCTCGAGACGTTGCCTGTGGATGGCTTCTTCTTCGACATCGTGAATGTTCGCGACTGTTCGTGCCAGTATTGTCAGGCGGGGATGAAGCAGGCAGGCCTCAATCCCTCAGTCCAGTCCGACCGCCTCAAATACGCCAAGCAGATGCTCGACGCATTCAAGCTGGAGATGACGCCCTTCGTGCGGCGGTTCAACAAGGACTGCGCCATCTTCTACAACGCCGGCCACGTCGGCCCCGCCGTGCGGGAGTCCGCGCCTGCATACACGCACTTCGAGCTGGAGTCCCTTCCGAGCGGCGGGTGGGGCTACTCCCACTTCCCCCTCGCCGTCCGCTACTCCCGAACGCTCGGCATAGACAGCGTCAGCCATACCGGCAAGTTCCACACGGCCTGGGGCGACTTCCACTCGTTCAAGAACAAACAGGCGCTGGAGTTCGAGTGCCTGCGGATGCTGGCCCTGAACTCCAAGTGCGAGATCGGCGACCAGCTCCACCCGCGCGGCCGCCTTTGCCCGCACGTTTACAAGCTTGTCGGATCGGTCTACAGCCAGGTGGAGGCGAAGGAGCCCTGGTGCGTCGGCGCCAAAGCCGTGACTCAGATCGGCGTGCTCACGCCCGAGGAGTTCAACCCGGACCGCTCCGCCGCGACCGGCGCGATGTCCATGCTTCAGGAAGGCGCCCATCAGTTCGACGTGCTCGATTCCCGCGGCGACTTCTCGCCGTACGAACTGCTGATACTCGCCGATAGCGTGCAGGTCTCGGACGCCCTGGCCGCCAAGCTCCTGTCCTATCTCGACGCAGGGGGCAGCCTGATCGCGTCGTTCGAGTCAGGCCTCGCGCCATCGAGAGACAACTTCGCCCTGAAAGCGCTTGGCGTGCGGCTCCGCCCCAACCCTACCCGCGGTGCCGACGGGCAGTTGGCCAGGCACAAGGGCTTCGGACAGGCCAGCGACTACGCCGAGTACATCCTCCCCGCAGGCGCGATCGGCAGAGGCCTGCCCCCCACCGAGCACGTCATGTACATGAAGGGCGTGGAAGTGGAAGCCGAGCCGGGCACGGAGGTGCTGGCCCAGGTGATAGCCTCTTACTTTGACCGCACATGGGAGCACTTCTGCTCGCACCGGCAGACGCCGTCCTCGGGCAAGCCCGACTATCCCGGCATCGTCCGCCGGGGCAAGGTCATATACTTCGCGCACCCGATCTTCACCCTCTACAACGCGAGAGCGCCCCGGTGGTGCAAGACGCTTCTGCTCAACGCGGTTGACATGCTCCTCGCCGAGCGGCTGCTCCGGCACGACGGCCCGACTACGGTGATGGCTACCGTCAACGAGCAGGCCGGCGAGAAGCGCTGGGTAGTCCACCTGCTCCACTACATCCCGGAGCGGCGCTGCCGGGAACTGGACGTTATCGAGGACGTGATCCCCTTGCACGATTTGGGGGCCTCAGTGAGGGTCCCTCGCGCCGTCAGGTCGGTACGGCGCGTTCCCGAAGCGCAGGCGTTGACCTTCCGAGAGCACGGGGGCCGCGTGGAGTTCGTCTTGCCCCGGTTGGAGGGCCACCAAATGGTGGAGTTAGCGTTCTGAAGGGGCTCCTCAGCATTCGCGCCCGGAGCATGTCCCAGGGATGGCCCCGGCTGCGCCGTGACGCTTCCATAGCACTATCAATGTAAAGATCAGGAGAAGAGGGCGTGGGTCAAAGATGGAGCGCCGTTCTACTGATGACTTTGGTGGCAGGTTGGCTCACGGCTCTGTCGCCGCTCGCCGGGCTGGAGGCGGCTGATACGAGCGCCGCCCGCGCGGCGGGCAACCCTCCGCAGGGGGAGGCAAAGGCCGGGCGCGTCATCCCAGCGGCGAGCTGCACACAGCAAGATGTCCAGCAAGTCATTGACACGGCGCAGGACGGGGACACCGTCGTCCTCCCCGCCGGCGAGGCAACCTGGACTCCGCCGGATGCCCGAACGCCCTCGGTCCTCATCAAGGGCAAGATGATCACGCTTCAGGGTGCAGGCATAGACAAGACCATCATCACGGATGGCTCGCCGCACGACTGGAACAGCCTGGCGCTGGTCATCCAGGGCTCGGGCAAGCCGGTTCGGGTCACCGGCCTCACCTTCAAGAAGGGCACCGGCGCACGCGGCGCGAACGCCATCACAGTCTCTGATAGCCAGAGCTGGCGGATTGACCACTGCAAGTTCGACTACAACGGAGTCGGCGGAGCCCTCTTCTCTTACGGCGACAGCTTCGGCGTCATGGACAACTGCACGATCATCCGCGCGTACACCGCCATCAACACCAGGGGCCGCGGCGATGAATCGTGGAAGATGCCCCTCAGCCTGGGCGCCGCCTACGCTGTCTATGTAGAAGATTGCACGTTAGTAGACGTCGGCCCCGACGGACCGACTGACGGCTACGATGGCGCCCGTTACGTCTTCCGGCACAACACGATAACGAAGACGGACGCCGTGCCCAACATAGGCGGCGTGGGCCACCACGGCTTCGACAGCGGAGGCCAGAGGTCAACCTTCAGTTGCGAAGTCTACGGCAACACGTTCACAGGTGACGGTTGGGTCTTCGGACGCTCCCGCGGGGGCACCGGGGTCATCTTTGACAACACGGTCAAGGGCAAGGTCGGCGCGTTCTACTTGCTCGTCCATTACCGTTCGTCGGACAAGGAAGACATCAAGAAACTGTGCTCGGGCTGGGGCTCCATGTGCGACGGCACGAACCCCCTCGATGGCAACGAGGACGAGACCGGCTACCCGGGCCGCGATCAGCCGGCCCGCGCCACTGATGCAGGCCGTGACACCCCGCAGTTGCTCGAACCGGTCTATGCCTGGGGCAACACACTCAACGGCCAGGACGCGGCCATCGGCGTTCAGGATCTGGGCGGGTATTCGCTGGCTCACATCAAAGAGGGCCGCGACTTCTACAATAACACCAGGCGGCCCGGCTACAGGCCGTACACGTATCCGCACCCCCTACGCAGCCAGTGGCCGCCTATGCCGACTGACAAGACGGCTCCGACTGTGCCGAAGAACCTGGCCGCCCGCGCCGCCTCGGAAAGGAGCGTCGAATTGACGTGGGAGCCTTCGACGGACGACGTAGGCGTGGCAGGGTACCACGTGTGGCTGAACGGGCAGAAGGTCACTACGATCACGGACCCCGACTACACGCGCTACACGTTTCTGCGCTTGAAGCTGCCCCTGGCCGGCTACACCTTCGCCGTCTCGGCCTTTGATGCCGGCGGCAACGAGAGCGAGCCATGCCCCGCCGCGAAGCTCTGATAGCCCGGGTCAAGCAGTAGTCCGGTGACCTGTGCCGGTGAGGGATCACCACCTCTGCAGGGGAGGGCGAGGGCGGCCCGAAGGCCGAGGATCGCTTCCTGGGGCCAATTGTATGAGGGAAAGAGATTGATACAGGGCCCAGAGGTCCTTCCCTGAGAATCCCATGACACTTGCCATCGCCGCCATCCTGCTGGGCGAGATAGCCCTCGTCCTTGACCTCGGCAACAGGTTGTTCGGCTCCTACGCGAGATCCTTGACAAGGGCCTCCTGGCGCATCTTGCTCATTGTGGCTGCAGCAGCCTTCATGGCCGTGCCCCTCGGTCTCCTACTCGTGGCCCCGGAGTCAACTATCTCTCGTTCTTTGTCGTTGGGGTTTGGTGTCGTCGGGGCCCTCGTGTTCCTCCACTTTCTGTTTCCATACAGGTGGGGCATCCGACGGATAGGTCGGGGGGACAATTCGGAAGCTTGCGACTCCGTTGTCGGGGGGATAGTCCGTCGAGATGCGGTTATCGAAGTCCCCTCCCTGTCGGCGCGAGTTAAGCAACTCACGTTCATCGTGATGTCTGACCTGCACTGCAACAACGAGAGAGACCTTGCCGTTGTGAAGCGCTGCTGCGAGGTTGCTGCGAAAGAACGGCCCGACTGCGTTCTTGTCCTTGGCGACCTGGGTGAACGCAGAGCCATGCTGCCAAAGACGATTGAGGCGCTGGCGTCTGTGCCAGCTCGTTTTGGCACGTTCTGTGTGCGCGGCAACCACGACTGCGAGGCCGGACGCGACGAAGTCATTCGCGGACTGCTGGAAGACAAAGGCATCGCCTTGCTCTCGAACAAGGCATGCAGGATCGAGGAGCTTGGCGTGACGCTTGTTGGGCTTGAGACCCCGTGGATTCACCAGCCGCTTCCGCCCTGCACAGGCGGGGGCCTTGGGATCGCGTTAACACACACGCCGGATAACATCGCCCTCTTCGGCCGGCTCGGAGTCAGCGTGGGGGTCGCCGGCCATACGCACGGAGGGAGATTGCGGCTGCCGTTGATTGGCCCGTTGCTTGTGCCTTCGCGCTACGGCCGCTTCCTGGACAAGGGCCTTTTCGCGTGCAAAGGCGCGTTTCTGTATGTGACATCAGGCCTGGGGTACTTCCCCGGCTCACAGGGGCACCGAGGAGAGGTGCTCCGGCTGATCGTGAAGAGGACCGGTCCGCAAAACCACTGAAGGATGCCGCATGCCAGGCTAAGGCGCTCTTCAGGAGCGGGCCACCACACCGACCGGCATGAGGTAGAGCGGCTCCATCTGGCTCGGCAGGCGGAACGCAACGCTCATTTGCCTGTCGTGAAAGGCCCCCACGGCCACCGTGCCCAGGCCGAGCGCTTCAGCCTGAAGGTAGACGTTCTGCCCGATGTGCCCGGCCTCCATCGCCACATAGCGCCCGGCCCGCTCGCCGTAACGCCCCGCGGTGCGGGCGTACTCCGCCGCCATCAGGATGACGACCGGCGCCGACTCCAGGAAATCCTGGCCGAGCGCGGCCGCCGCTATCTGCGGCCGCACGTCGCCGTCGAAGGCCTTTTCGAGGGCGTGCTCGCCGGAAAGGTAACGGTACACACCGGCCCCCAGCCCGCCTGCCGTGCCAGGGCCGACGGCAATCAGAATATCAATGGGAAAAGTTGCACCCGCTGACGGTGCCGCCCGCCTGCTCGCCCGCTTCCCCGTGACCCCCTGGCAGGCCCACAGCAACTGGGAAAGTTGCTCTATGGTGAGCGACGCGCTCGCGAAGTCGCGGCGGCTGCGACGCCATCGGATCGCCTCTTCGATGGACATGGCGCCTTTGAACTGCGGCGGAGGCAACGGAATCTTCTCCTCCACTGCCGGACCTCCTTCCATCTCTTGCCGGCGCCGCGCCTGGTGCGCGGGCGGGAATCGTCACCGATGGGCCCCGCCGCCGGCTCAGGCGGGCGGCTCCTGCGTGACCTTGATCTCGTCCGCCGGGATGAGCCGCTGCAAGGCGGTCTGCTCGGTCTCCCCGAACGGCCCGATAGCGAAGAAGGTCCCGTGCCCTTCTGCAAGGGTCTCGCGGCCGATCGCATTCAGGGCGTCCACGGTGAGCGCTTCCTGTCTCCGGACGTACTGGCCGGGGGTAAGTACGTGGTCCGCACCCAGCAGAAGCTCCTGCCTGCCAAACCAATCGGCCAAGTGGCTGGCGTCGTCGCACAGCATGTCCATCCCGCAGCGCGACGCTTCCTTGTAACGCTCCAGCTCTTCCGCAAGGAAGCCCTGAGCCTGACCCTGCCTGACTACTTCCAGGGCGGCCTCGACGGCCCGGACGAGGTTGTCCACGCTCACGGTGAGGAACACGTCGAGTGTGCCCGTGTCCGAGTAGCCCTGCAAGTGGCTTTCGACGTCGTAAACCAGGCCCAACTCCTCGCGGACGCGTGTGAACAGGCGCGAGCTGAGGCCGCCGCCGAGCACGTGGCTGACGGCCCGCACGCCATCGAAGCGGTTGTCGCCGAGAGCGTACGCCCGGTGAGATAGCATGACTTCCGCGAGGGGGAGGGCTTCCGTGGTGCGGTAGAGAGCGCGCGCCCGCGTATTGGCGGCGGGCGAAGGCGCCGGGCCTCCCGGCAGCGGACTTCCCCCCTCCATCGCGCCGAAGCTGCGTTCCACCTTGGAGAGCACCTCGCCGAAGTCAAATGCGCCCGCGAAACAGACAACCATATTCCGGGGCACGAAGAACTTCCGGTAGTGCCCCTCGACGGTGGGCCTGTCGAACCTGTTCAGGATGGCTCGGCTCCCGCGGGTGCCGGCCTCTGACACGTCGCCATTGAAGAGGAGGGCGTGGCTCAGTTCCGAGACGCTGATGTTATGGCCCGCCTTGTCGCGGTGCTGGGATATCTCCTGCGATACGATGCGCTTCTCCTGCTCGATCTCGTCCTTGCTGAAAAGGGGGTGCAGCAGCACGTCGCCGGCAATCTCAAGGGCACGGGGCCAGTGTTTGCGGTGCACGCCGAAGACCACGTTGATGTATTCCGGATAAGTGCCGGCGTCCACGAGCCCGCCCAGTTCCTCCATGCTCCGCATGATGGCGGCAGAGGTCGGGAAACTCTCGGAACCCTGTAAGATCATGTGCTCCAGGAAGTGGCTCAGGCCCGTCAGTTCGGACGGATCGAACCGTGAGCCCACGCGGGCGTAGACGGAGCAGACGAATGAGTGCAGGGCGGAGTTCTCTACGCCGACGATGCGCAGGCCGTTCGATAGCACGTGTCGTTTACACTCTCCCAGCATGGCCTCATTCCGATCGCAAGAAGGAGCACGGCGGTGCGAATGCAGCGACTACGCGGCCTGAGAGACGCGCTGCCCCGAAGGAACGCGGTTTCGGATCCGCCGCGGGCAGGTCCGCGCGCCGTGAAGCGCCTCCCATGATGGTATAGAATGAATGGCCGCATCGTCAAGCCTCTCCTTTCCGGCGAGCGCCCGCTTGAACCGAACTGTTGCTCGCGCTGCAATCATCACCCCCCCCGGCGAGGGCGGGATCGGCATCATCGCGCTTTGGGGCGCGGACGCCGTGCGAGTCCTCGCAAAGGTATTCGTCGGCACAAAGCGACCTGCAGGCGAGTTGCGGCCCGGCCGGATCGCCCACGGCACGATCCGACGCGGCGGGGCCGTGGTTGACGAAGTCATCGTGGCCCGGTTGGAAACGGAAAGCGGCGCGGCAAGAGAAGAGCGGTTCGAGGTGAACTGCCATGGGGGAATCGTGGCCGTCAGAACCGTGCTGAAGTGCCTCGAGGAGGCCGGCGCTGAGGTCGTTGACGGCCGGGAAGTTGTGGCGGGACGCGCAGCGGGCGCCGGCGCGCTGGCGGCGGAGGCGGTCAGGCGGCGAGCTTTGGCGGAACTGCCGCGCGCTCGGACGCGACTGGCGGCGGCCATGCTTCTGCACCAAGCAGCGGGCGCGCTCGAGCGCGCGCTGCAAGAGATCGAGCGCGCGCTCGGTGCGGGCGAGCGCGACCGGGCGGAAGCACAGCTCGATGATCTTCTACGCACGGCGCGCATCGGGCGCGCGCTCCTCACGCCGCCGAGGGTTGCCCTGCTCGGCCCGCCGAACGTCGGCAAGTCCACCTTGCTCAACGCGTTTCTCGAAGAGGAGCGAGCGATCGTCCATCACGAGCCCGGCACCACGCGCGACGTCGTCGCAGAAACCGTGTCGCTTCGGGGCGTCCCCTTCGAGCTGATGGACTGCGCGGGCATCCGTGACAGCGAGGACGAACTCGAGCAACTGGCCGTGAGCCGCGCGGCGTCATTGGCCGGATCGTGCGACGTGGCGCTCCTGCTCTTCGACGCACGAGAGGGCCCCGGAGGCGTGGTGGGCGCGGTGCCCACGCTCAGGAAGGATGCGCGTGGAATCTTGGTGGGCAACAAGGCGGACCTCCTGGCCGCAGGTAGGCCTCCCTCCGGCACGGCGCCGGCCATTTACATCTCTGCAAGAAACAAGACCGGCCTGGACCGGCTGGAGTCCGCCCTGCTGGGGCCGTATGCAGACTTCATCGAGGACTGCCGCCGGGGCGGGGCGGTCGTGTTCGAGGAGGCCGTTGAGACGGCGCTCAGGAAGGTCCGGGAACGGCTTCGGGTAGCCGGTCCCGCGGAAGCACTTGCCGCCCTCAGCGACTTGCGTAAGCCCCACCGCGGCTTCCCGACGGACCCATAGCCCTCTCAGCCGGGTGCACCCCTGCGCCACCGGCGGCGCTTGCCCGGAGCCTTCCGGCGCACGTGGATCTGCCTGGCCATATGTTCGTCAATGCCGAACTCCGAGGCGCCAAGTTCTATCAGGTACGAAGGGAACCGCTGCCTGACCACGATGCCCGTGCCGGGGAGCGCTCCTATGGCCATCAGCTTGCGCAGGTCGGCGACGTCCTTGCTGCTCAGATAAGCGATGACGGCGGGCTCGTCGGCAGGCAGGTCGGCGGCGGTGGTCAGGAGAGGCTCCACCTCCCTCTCCAGGCGCCGGCAGCACTCGCCCGGGGGGATCGGTTTGCCGTGCGGGCAGGCTCGTGGGTGCCCCAGGATGGTGCAGACGCGCTCTTCCAAGCCTCGGTGCAAGCTGTGTTCGAGCTTGCAGCCGGTGCGGTGCATCTCGTCGTCGGCCGTGTCGAGGACGTCAACTAAGAGCCGCTCGGCCAGACGGTGCCGGCGCACGCAGCCCTCGGCCTCCTTGCGGCCCTGCTGTGTGAGGGTGACCCGGCTGTCATCCAGCCTGACCAGGCCCGTCTCGCAGAGCGAGCCGAACGCCTCATCGTCGCGCAGCACTGCCAGCGCAGGCTGGGCACGCTGCTCCTCAATCAGGATCCAGAGTTGCTCCAGTATCTCCTCCGCCCTCTCCGACAGGCCTTCCATCTGCGCTCCCTTCAAGCACGCGCCACCGAACGCCCTCAGAGCACGACGCCAAGGCCGGTGAGCGCATGGAACACGACGAACGCAACCACGAAAGCCGTGACCGACACAGTCCCCGCGATTGCGAGCCCTGCCCACCAGCCTCGCTCTTTTGCGGTCATGAGGAACTGCGCGACGCAGGGCATGAACAGGGTCAGCGCAACGGCGCCCACGACCAGTTGCACGCCCGTGAAGGCGCCCGCCCTGTGCAGGTCATACAGGCCGGCCGCTCCGTAGTCCCGCCTGAAGAAGCCGAACAGGAACACCTGCGCCGTCCGGGGCGGCATGCCGATCCAGCGCACGGGGAACTCCAGGCCGCGGATGACGAGCCCAAAGAGCCCCGTCAGGCGTCCCAGCCAGATCAACACGCTCGCCAGCAGGAACAGGGGCAGGACCTCCATGAAGTACCACTTAACGCGGGCGTACGTCTTGGCGACGATATTGGAGAGTTGGGGAAGGCGCAGGGGCGGTATCTCGACGTAGAAGGGATCGGCCTGCCCCGGCAGGACGCGGTCGGCGAGGAAGCCCACTATCAGGTAGACGAACGCCAGCACGCCCGCCCAGATGAGGAGGGCCGCCGGCCGCCCGCTCAGCAACGCCAGGATCACGCCCAACTGAGCCGAACACGGCACCGCCAGCGACAGAAGCAGCGTGGCGATCATGCGCTCACGCTTGCTGGAAAGCGTGCGCGTGACCATCGTGGCCATGGTGCCACAGCCGAAGCCGAGCACTATGGGGATGACGGCCCGCCCGCTCAAGCCTATCTTCTTGAACGTCCGGTCCACTAACAGCGCCAGGCGCGGCAGGTAGCCGACGTCCTCAATCAGGGAAAACACCAGGAAGAAGAGCGTTACGATAGGCAAGATGATGGCGACGGCGTACCGCAGGCCGAGCGTGAGCACTCCGTAATCCCCCACCAGCAGGTCCCGGATGGGCGCCCAGGGGATAAGCTGGCCGGCCAGGCTGATCAGGAAGGGAGTGACGTGGTTCCTGAAGACGTGCTCCTCCAACAAGTCCACCACGGTGCCGGCGCCGAAGCCGCCGACGAACTTGTAAAGGGTCAGGTAGAGCGCCAGGATGAGTACGGGGATGCCGGTGATCGGGTTGACCAGTATCCAGCTCAGCCGATCGCCCCACGTGCGCACGGGCGGGCCCGTCACAGAGACAGCCCGCTGCACGGCGGCAGTCGCCCAGCGACGGCGCTCCAGCATCAGCAGGTACTCTACAGGGCGGACGACAGTTCGTTGCGCTTCCTCCACTATCTGCCGGATCTGGGGATAGGCCTCGGCGTCGAGCCCGCGAATCAACTCGTGCACTTCCTGGTCGCCCTGAAGGAGCAGGAGCGCCAGGGCCCGCTTCGACAGCGCGTACTGGCCCGCCAGCAGCGCCTCGATGCGGGAGGCGTGCTCCTCAGCCGCAAATCCCTCGCGGGGGCAATAGCGGAAACGATCCGGCGCAGGTGGCGTCGGCAGTGACCGGATGCGCCGGCGCAGTTTATCCATGCCCTCGCCCGTGGTGCCCACCGCGAGGACGACCGGCACGCCCAGCTCGCTTTCGAGCGCAGCCGCGTTCACTCTCAGCCCTCTGGCGCGGGCCTCGTCCATCATGTTCAGGACAAGGATGACCGGCAGGCCCGCCTCGATGAGCTGGAAGGTGAGCAGCAACATGCGCTCCAGGTTCTTGGCGTCCGCCACCTGGATCACGACGTCGGGCCGCCCGTGGATGAGGATGCGGCGGGCGACCCTTTCTTCCTCAGACAGCGGCAGGAGCGAGTACATGCCCGGCGTATCCACCACCTCGTAGCGCCGGCCAGCGACCTCGCTTACGCCGCGCGACACTTCCACCGTCGTGCCTGGGTAGTTGGACACGATCACATACATGCCGGTCAGGTTGCCAAAGAGCACGCTCTTGCCCACGTTGGGGCTGCCCACGAGGGCGATCTGCCCTGTGGCGGCCGCATCGGGGTGCGCGGTCGGGCCGCAGCAGGTCGGACTCCCTCTCACCCTGGCGAACAACTTAGCTAACACGCTCAACCTCCGCCGGGAGAGCCCCCGGCACGTCAAACGCGTACGGCAGCGCCCATCTTGCCAACGGCCAGTCTGTCGAAAATCAAAACCATTCACCTGCCCTTGCGCGTTGCGGCGGCGCGGCACTTCCCGCAGAGGCCGCGGATGGACATCCGGTGCTCGATCGGCTTGAAGCCGTGCCGGCGGCAAATGCGGCGCTGAAGGTCTTCGATCCGCTCGTCACAGAACTCGATGGCCTCGCCGCATTCGACACAGACCATGTGGTCATGGTGGCCCAGTCCGTAGACGGCCTCGTAGAAGGCCGGCCCACGGGCCTGCAAGAGTTCCTTGATCAGGCCGCACTCGGCCAGGTGGGCAAGTGTGCGGTAGACTGTCGCGCGCGAGACTCCCTCCCCGCCGGCGCGGAACGTCTCGTACAGTTCCTCCGCGTCGAAGTGGCCCACGCTCCGGAGCGCCGTGGTCAGAATCAACCGTCTCTGGCCGGTGTACCGCAGCCCACCGTCGGCGAGGTAAGAGCGGAACTGCCGCTCTGCGCGAGCGACCCTGTCCGCCGGCTGAAGTGCGCCCTGTTTGTTGCTATTGAAACTCATTCTCAATAACAAATATAACGGAAGGCCGGCGCGACGTCAAGGAGAATGGCTGAGCGCCATCCGCGGCCATCGCAGGCAGCGTCGCGGGCCGTTGAGCTACTCTCCTCCTGGTCTGCACGCCTTCGCTGGCCGCGGCTTCGGTGGCTCCAAGGCCGTCCACGGCAAGTTCCTACGGGGCGGCAAGATTTCGAACGTGTTCAATGGAGCGGACGGCATCGGAAGGTCGAGGAGCCATCCAGCGGCAATGGACCTGACATGCCCTGGAGGGCGGCCGGCCCGCGAACTGCAACCGCGAGGCCTATCTCCTCTCACAGCATCACCGCAGGGGCCGCCGACAAGGCGTTGGGCGACGCTGGTCCCGTTCGGCCGGCCGCAGTTCCTGAGCCCTCCTCCCCCCTTGGCGGCGCACTATGTCGGCCCCTCAGGAATGCCTTTGCCGGCAGAAGGATCACGATTGATGAGCAAAATAGTCATATTTTATGTACCCAATTTCCAAAGGCTTATGACAAATTGGGTTCGTTTTGCAAAAATGATTGCCAGAGGAACTGACGGGCAGGATCGAACACGAAGGCCGCCGAGGAAAGAAAAAGGCGCCCTGTCGGCGTTTGTCGGCTGGTCCCCCCCTGCGGCCGACTCAAAACGGCTCAACCGGCCAGACGCTCCTGCGGGCAGGCCTACGCCCCAAAGACCTTCCTCACGTTGTCGGCCAACGTCCATGCGGCGAAGGTCATAACGATGTTCAGGACCACCGTGGGCAAGCAGCCCAGCTTCAGGAGACCCAACACAAGGAACATCTGAGCAGCGACCGCGATCAGGATGTAGAGCATGAGGATGTGCTGCTTGCCCAGAATCCAATTCAAAATGGTGGGCAGTGTCCCCTCGGAGCCGTGAGTCAGCACAAGCCCCAGCCCCAGGATGACTGCCACCGGAACCATGGCGAGGAGGGAGCCTATCCGGGTCACAGCCACCCCTTCGCAGATGCCGAGGGGCTTCGCGTCCTTCTTGAAGAGCACCGACAGCAGACTGAAGAGGACCCCGGAGGCCCCCATCTCCACAATGGCGAACAGCCAGTAGCCCAGGGCCCGCCCGACGGCCACGCCTTGCGTCATCAGCAATACCTGGGTAATTGCGCCAAGCAGGGCGAGGCCCGCCAAGGCCACGGCCAGTTCCACTATGAAGGGCTTGGCCGAGATGCCTGTCTCAAAATACGGAAGGCAAGCCTTCGGGTCGTCCTTCAGCCTCTTCAGCAGCCCCAGCAGGTGCTCAGGTGGGGGCGCTACTTCGCGGAGCTTCATCAGGGCGTCGCCGCGGGTGCCGATACCAAGCGCTCCGCGCCCGCCTGGCGCCACAGCGCTGGGACCGGAAGGCACAGGCCGGGGCTTTGGCGCGCCCTCAGCGGCCGGCCTGGGTTGCGCCGGGGCGGCGCCCGGAGCCTGGGGCGCTTTCGGCACGGGCTGGGCCGCCTGCCCCTCGGCCGCCGCCGGGGCTGGCGGCCCCTTCTCAAGCGAGAGGTTCTCGACATCCATAGAGAGCAGCCAATCGTCGGATGCCGGCACCTGGACTTTGCGCCCGCACCCGGGGCATTTCACACTTTGCGCCCCGGGGGGCGCCTCGAACTCGCGTCCGCACTCACACTTGACCTTCATAGCTTTCCTCAGTGCATATCGCGGCTGCGAGGCCCTGCCCTGCACCGCGGCATAGGGCCAGACCTCATGCCAGACCCACGGAAGTCTAATCATTCCAGGCGCTATTGTCGAGTGACCCGCCACAAATCCGGCGGGCAAGCCGCGCCAGAGGCGGGCAAGCGCCTCGCCGGCCGGGACGCGAGCGGAGCTTTTGCCTGAAGGCGCGCGATTGGCGTAGAATACCAGCCAGATCGGCGATGGCGGAGTCCCCGTGGATCCGTCCGCGAGCAGGAGCAAGAGAGAGGGACGAGATGGAGCCGGATGTGCTCAGGGTGCTGGAATTCGGCAAGGTGAAGAGCGTCCTTGCCGCTTATGCAATCACGTCGCGCGGGAAGCGCAAGGTGGATGCGCTGGAGCCCATGGACGACGTGGGGGCGGTCCGGCATGCCCTGGACGAGACCTTCGAGATGGCGCAGGCCATGGGAGAGGGCTTCTCGTTGCCGCTGCCACCGGTGGAAGACGTATCCCCCGCCGCAGAACGCGCTCGTGCGGGCGGCGGGCCGCTTGAGCCGCAGCTTCTGTGGCGGATAGCGGAATGTATGGACACGGCGAGCCGCGTGAGCAACTCCTTGCAGCGTCTGGGCAGCCAGTACCCGCACCTTACGGCGCTGGGGCGCTGCATCCCGCAGTGCACGGAACTGGTGGCCCACATCCGCTCGTCGGTGGACTCCTCCGGGACGGTGCTCGACGAGGCCAGCGAAGACCTAAAGGCTATCCGACACCGCATCCGCTCACTGAGGAAACGCATCGAGGACTCCCTGCGCCGACTGATTGCGAGCCCTGAGATCCGCCCCCACTTGCAGTATCAGAACGCGACCATGTGCCGGGACCGATACGTCCTGCCCGTCAATGCCTACCGCAAGCACGAGGTGCCCGGGCTTGTCCACGGCTCGTCCGACAGCGGCGCGACGCTTTACATCGAGCCGGTCCAGATCATCGAGCCGGGCAACGACCTGGGCGAGGCGCTGGGGGAGGAGGAAGAGGAGGTCCGCCGTGTGCTCTGGAGGCTCACGCGCAGCGTGGCGGCGGAGTGCGAGAATATTGTAACCGCGGTGGACCGCCTGGGAGACGTTGACCTCGTGCGGGCCAAAGGCGCCATGAGCGTTGCCTTCCAGATGCGCAAGCCCGATATCAACACGGCCAATGTGTTGGAACTTCTGGGCGCGCGCCACCCTCTCCTGGTGCGGCTGACGTCCCGCCAGGAAGGAGCGGCGCCGCGAAGTGAGGACTTGAACTTCGGGGCCGTTGTCCCGCTGGACGTCCGGCTGAGGCAAGACTTCACCATGTTGGTCATCACGGGACCCAACACCGGCGGCAAGACTGTGGTGCTCAAGACGGTAGGCCTCCTGTGCCTGATGGCACGGGCCGGCATGCACGTGCCGGCCTCTTACGCGAACATCCCCCTCTACGACCGGATCTACGCGGACATCGGCGATGAGCAGAGCCTGGAGCAAAGCCTCAGCACCTTCAGCGCCCACATGTCTCGCGTGATCAGAATACTGAAGACGGCGACGCAGTCGAGCCTCGTGCTGTTAGACGACCTCGGAGCCGGCACGGACCCGGCGGAGGGCGGCGCGCTGGGCGAGGCAGTCCTGAAGCGGCTCGTGGAGATGGGATGCTCGGCGATCGTGGTAACGCACCTGGGAAGGCTGAAGACCTTCGCCATCCCGCGGCCGCAGGTTGAGAACGCTTCGATGGACTTCGACTCCCGCACGCTGCAGCCTCGCTATCACCTGACAATCGGCACGATAGGCAGCTCGAACGCCCTGGAGATATCTGAGCGGCTCGGGCTGTCGCAGGCGATCCTCGCGGATGCCCGCAGCATGCTGGACTCCGAATCAGCCGGCCAGTACAGTTCGGCCGCAGACCAGATCAGGCTGGCCCGGGAGGACGCGGAAGAACGTCTCCAGCGCACGCAGTACCTCGAGCAGGAAGCCGAGCGGCTTAAGAAGGAATATGAGGAGACGCTCGCCCGGCTCAAAGCGGAGGAAGCAAGACGGGGCGCGGATTTCGGCATGCAGCTACGCGACTCATTAGCGCAACTGCACGAGGAGGCGGATCGGCTCTACGAGGACACTCGGAACAGCTACAAGTCTCTGGCACGGAGGATCCGGGGCGTCCGGGATGGCCTGGCCGAGTGCCTTGAGAAGGTCTCCTCCCTGCTGGGCGGGCATCGGCTGCAACGGCCCTTGCAGACCGGGGACGAGGTCTACGTGGTGAAGCTGCACAGATGGGGCACGGTGGAGCGCGTGGACCGGCAGGGGGAGCGGGCGCGCGTGCGCGTGGGCGACAGTCAGATCGAGATAGCCGTCGAGGAGCTGCAGCCCTGGGGAGAGGGCATCTGAACTGGGCCGAAGGATGACTACTGAGTCTCGCGATACTCAGTGACCGCCGCCAATAATGTGAAAAGAGCGAGAAGACGTACAGGGGAAGATCAGGCTGACTCCGAGACGTAACCTGGTGCGTTCCTCTATCAGTGGGCTCCGGGTCTTCGTGTTGCACGTGCCCGCGCTGTGGCGGCTTGGTATCTCTGGCGAGGGGACCGGCAAGGCGAGCAAGAGCAGAAGCACGAGCAGGAGCACGAGTAAGAGTAAGAGCAGGAGCACCCTACTCCGTCCGCCGTACGTGCGGACGGGCGGGCGCCTATGGCGGCCGCGCAGGGCAGGCGCGTAGGAGCACGAGAGAGTGCGGCTACAGGCGGCCGTGGGACTTCCAGTACTCGTATTCGTAGGGCCAGATGTCTTTCTGCATCGTCACAAGCTGCCTCATCCTCTCTACGAAGGCCTGACGCTCGGCGGACTGCTCAGGGAAGCTCCTCGCGCTGCGGATCGAAGCGACAAGGTCTGCGCCGAGGCCGGCGGCTGCTCGCGTGACCTGTTCCGCAGCGTCGCCCTGCAACTGACGGCCCAGAGCGCCGACGCTGCCCACCGTCCGGCATCCCATGGCCCGCAGGAAGCGCAAGAGATATGCCTCCACCTCCTCTGCGCCGCCCCCGCCGGAGGTGACGACGGCGGCCCCATACTTCCCTTCCCACGCCTGGCAGTGAAGCGGGCCGCAGGAGCGGTCCAGGAAGGCCTTCATCTGGGCGCTTACACTGAAAATGTAGTTTGGACTGGCAAGCACAAGGCCTTCCGCCCCGAGGGCGGCAGCCTCGACGGACTGCAAGTCGTCCGGGATCGGGCATTTGCCGGTACGGTGGCAAGAGCCGCACGCGCCGCAAGGATGCACTTTGAGGTCGGCCAGAGAACAGATCTCGGTCTCAGCGCCGTTGCTGCGGGCGCCCTGGAGCACAGCACTTAGCAGGCGGCCCGTGCTGCCCTTCATGCCATTGGGACTGCCGATTACCGCGAGGATTTTCATCTCGTCGCCTCCTCAAACCATCAGAGCAAATAGAGCTACGTTGTCAACTCATGTCAGTTGATTCCCTTGCACTGGCGTCTCGCAGGTGCCGGCGGGACTAATGTTGCCCTCGGGCGTCCCTCTGGGGCGCTTCTCAAACACGGGCTCGACTTCCCAGCGATGAATCGCTGGGCTATTGCCAGCAGCCCCTGACGGGGCTGAACGTCCTGTTTGCGAGCCAGGGAAAGGGCAGGGCAAAGGCAGCGCACTTCGGCCGTCCGTGGTCATCCGATTGTGCGCAGCCCTCCATGCGCATAGTAGTGGATGCCCATATCTTCTCCGTCGGGCCGGGACTTCCGCAGGCTTATTCCTGCTTCTGTGCTGTCGGCTGGGCCTCGCCCGCAGCCGCGGCGGCGGGCGCCATGAATTCAGGAATGATCCCCGGTGCGGGGCCTTTCTCGGGCACAGTGGGCGTGCCCGGCGGCGTGCCGAGCGTGCCGATAGCGCGCTGAAGCGTCAGACGCGCGACGGCATGGGCGTAAAGAGCCTGGTAGTAGAGTCCGCGCGTCTTCGTCAATGCAGAGCGCGCATCCAGCACCTCCAGCTCTGTGTTGACGCCCTCCGCAGCGCCGACGGTGACCAGACGCAGGGCCTCGTTCGCACGCTCCAGGTTAAGCTGCTGCGACTTGACCAACTCGTCGGCATCGTTCAGGTCCAGAGTAGCATTCTTCACTTGCTCCAGCACGGCCTGCTCCGCGTCGAAGAGAGTGATGACGCTCTGGCGCAGCGTGGCCTTCTGCTGAATGATGTTGCCCTCGCGCTTGAGTCCGTCGAAAAGGGTCCAGCGCAGGCGCAGGCCGGCGGTCCACTGCTTGCCCCATTCGATGAGTTCCTGATTGTGGGGATCGGGATAGGCCCATTTCTGCAAGCCCCAGGCCTCGAGCTTCGGGAAATAGTAGCTGTAATAGACGCGCAACGCTTCCTTCTGCAGGCGCAGGTCGAGTTCGGCCTGGTAGAGTTCCGGCCGGTTCAAGAACGCGCCCTCAACTGCCTTCTCAAAGTCGGGCGTCATGGGCACATAGGCAAGTTCATCCGGGAAGTCCAGCTCGCTTTTCTGAGAGATGCCCACCACCCGCAGCAAGGCCGTGCGCGCTCTGTTCAACTTGTTCCGCTGCTGGATCATGTCCGCCTCGACGTTGGAGACCTCGACACGCGCGCGCAGTTCGTCGAACGGAATCGCCACTCCTGCCTGCGCCCGGGCCGTCACGTCCTTAAGGTTGGCCTTCGCAAAATCGAGGGCTTCGAGCTGCACCTGGTACAGGTGGTTCGCCAGGACCACGTCATAGTAGTCGCGCACCACCGTGAAGATGAGGTCCTGAACAGCCTGGCGGACCTTTTCGTCATTCAGGAACTGGAAGAACTTAGCGCCCCGGATGGCGGCGGGGATGCTGTCTCCCTGTATCAGAGGCTGGGTGAGCGACAGTTGGGCGTCGTAGTTGTTAAGCGCGCCAACGGCGATGGTCGTGGCTCCGACGCTTATTTGGTTGACCTTATCAACCCGCGTGTAGTCGGCGTCTGCCTCCAGCGTCGGCAGGGCTTGTGAATAAGCCGTCAACAGTTGTCCGCGCGCCTTCTCCTGCTCCTGCAAAGTGCGCTGGAGAGTCGGGTTGTGGACGAGGGCGAGCTTCACGGCATCAACAATGGTCAGCGACCCCTTCGGACGCGGCAGCAGTTCGTCCTTGTCCAGGTTGTCACGCCAACGGACGTAGGCCCGAAGACGTTCCTGCTGGATCTCCGTATAAACGCCCGCGCGGGTCGGGAAGCATCCCGTCGCCCCGAGCGCCAGGACAGCGCCGACGGCCGCCATTACGTACCTTCGCGCAATACCGTGCATCGTCATGTGTCCTTATCAGGCAAGAATGCCGCGGAAGAAGACTTTCTGGAGGACCTCGGGCTCCGCCACTCCGTCCTCTGCGCCCTCGCTGGCGACCCAGTGCGCGATCGCCGCGTTCGTCATTCCCTCCATGCAAAGCACAAGCACCAAAGGGTCAGCGTCAATGAAGACGCCGCTCCGAATTCCTTCGGCGAACACCTCGCGCAGACGAGCGATGTACTCGCGATACCGGCGGCGGCACACGTCCGTCAAGATGGACGGAGCCTCAGCCCGGTCCTCCGGCCGCAGGCGCGCAAAGATCAGGAAGAACCGCTGGTTGCGTCTGAAGAAATCCACCTTGCCCGCGATCGCGGCGCGCACCTTGCCTGTGCAATCCGCATGGTGCTGCAAACGCTCCTCCACGTCCGCGACCAGTTCGGCAGCGCGCATGTCCACGAGTTCTGCGCAGATGTCGGTCTTGTTCCGGAACAGGTTGTACAGATAGCCAACCGAGAACTCGGCGCGCTCGGCGATCTCCTGCACGGTCGCCTCGTGAAAGCCCTTTTGAGCGAAGACCGCCTCGGCCGCCTCAAGGATTATCCTGCGGTGGTCGGCCCGCTGACGCTCTTTCCTGGTCAGTTCAGCCATCGCCCTTCCCAAGGGATGCAGAGCACAGTGTGAATGGGCGTTCTTATAGTGAATGCCGATTCACAAGTCAACAGGAGGCCTCGCCATCCTGCCATGGTTTCTGCCGGCTCGCACGGCGGAGCGGCACCCGGGCCTCTGCCCCCCTGCTCCCGCATGGAGCCGATTCGGCATCGCTTGACGCTCCCGAAGCCAAACTGCTAAGCTATAGAGCCTCTGACAGAATGCCGCGTAAGCCGCGTTGCGCCTCCGGCTGGATGGGTGCAAGCAAAGGCGACGAAGTCGTGCCAGGGATAGGCACAATGAGGCGCCTTTGCGCAACAGACGCCAGCCCAAGGCGCAACCCGAGGGGACGGGCGGGTTTCGCCGCATGCCAGCGTCGCTCGGGCTTGAGGCATTGGTCTCCTATGCCACGCGCCCTCGCTCCTTGGCCTGCGGCCCAATCCGCTCCGTCGCGGCCACGGGGCATTCCGTCACAGGCTCTAAGTCTTGCGGCAAAGGGGCGCGTCTTCTTGGTCTCCACGCTCTCCGCGATACTGTCCGGTCGCGAACCGAGCACAGAGTCCCAGCCGCCTTCGGCATGGTTTCCGACCAGGGCCTCTGAAACATGAAAACAGACGACATCAGGCGAAGATTCCTCGACTTTTTCCGGCGGCTGAATCACCGAATTGTCCCTCCTGACTCCCTCGTGCCCGCCAGTGACCCCTCGCTCCTCTTCACCGGCGCGGGCATGAACCAGTTCAAGGATGAGTTCTACGGCCGGGGCGACAGGTCGCTGAAGCGCGCGGCTACGTGCCAGAAGTGCCTGCGAACCGGGGACATAGAGCAGGTCGGCCAGACGGCCTCTCACCACACCTTCTTCGAGATGCTGGGCAACTTCTCCTTCGGGGACTATTTCAAGCGGGAAGCCATCGAATGGGCCTGGCAGTTCATGCGCAGGGAGATGGAGGTCCCCGAAGCGCGGATGGTCGTAAGCATCTACGAAGCGGACGACGAAGCCGCTGCCATCTGGCAAGACGCCATCGGCCTGCCTGAGGGCAAGGTGTTCCGGTTCGGCGAGAAAGAGAACTTCTGGCCGCCCAGTGCCCGCACCCAGGGCCCCAACGGGCCTTGCGGCCCATGCAGCGAGATATTCTTCGACAAGGGCGGCGGCTGCGGCAAGCCCACGTGCGACCCTTCGTGCGATTGCGGCCGCTTCATCGAGGTCTGGAACCTCGTCTTCCAGGAATACGACCGGCAGGAAGACGGCACGCTCGCCCCGCTGCCCATGTGCAACATAGACACCGGCATGGGCCTGGAGCGCATGGCGCGCGTGATGCAGGGAGTAGAGAGCAACTTCGAGATAGACATCTTCCAGCCCGTCATGGAGGTCATATTCGGGGTCTGCGGCTTCCGGCCGGCCTTGAACGACGCTCGCCTGCCCTACCTGCGCCGCATCGCCGACCATGCCCGCGCCGTCATCTTCTGCATAGGAGACGGGGTCATCCCGAGCAACGAGGAGCGCGGCTACGTGGTGCGGCGCTTGCTCCGCCGCGCCGTGCGTGACGCGCATCAACTCGGAGTGGACAGGCCGTTCATGGCGAGCCTCGTGGATCCCATCATCGAGGTGTTCCAGGACCCGTACCCGGAATTAGCAGAGGCCCGCGCGCACATCGAGACCGTCCTCGCAGAGGAGGAGAAATCCTTCCAGAGGACTGTCAAGCGCGGCTCGAATTTGCTTGCGCAGCACATAGCCAACCTCAAGCGGCAACGGGCCACGGCGCTGCGCGGCAAGGAGGTCTTCAACCTGTATCAGACCTACGGCTTCCCCGTCGAGATGACGGAGTCCATCCTCGCCGAGGAAGGCATGCAGGTGGACATGCAGGGCTTCCTGCACGAGATGGCGGCGCATCAGCAGCTCTCGAAAAAGGGCGCGGCGTTCGAGGAGGCCGTCTTCGTGATGGGACCTCTGACAAGGCTCCAGGAGCAGAATCCTCCGACGGAGTTCACCGGCTACAGCACCCTGGAAAGCGTGGGCAGTGTGATCGGCATTGTCCAGGACGACGCCCTCGTGGACGCCGTAGACGTAGGGGATCAGGCAACGGCCGTCCTCGACCGCACCCCCGCCTACGGAGAAGCCGGGGGCCAGGTCGGCGACCATGGATGGATACTGCCTGAGACGGGCGAAGGCGCCCAATTCGAGTTCGAAACCGTTCGCCGCGAGAAGGGGTTCTTCCTGCACGTGGGACGAGTCCTGTCAGGCCGGCTCACGGTCGGCTCGCGCGTCCTGTGCCGCGTGGACAAGGAAACGCGGATGGCCGTGGCGCGCAACCACACGGCCACGCACCTCTTGCACAATGCCCTCCGCCAGGTGCTCGGCGAGCACGCCAAGCAGAGCGGCTCCCACGTCTCGGCCGATAGGCTGCGGTTCGACTTCGCCAACCCGACAGAGCTAGGGGCCGAACGCCTCCGCCAGATCGAAGACCTCGTCAACCAAAAGATACTCCAGAATGACTCCGTGATCAGCACTCGAATGAGCCTGAGCGAAGCGCGCGAGTCCGGGGCCATCGCGCTCTTCGGCGAGACCTACGGCGATATCGTGCGCGTCATCAGCGTCGGCGACTACAGCCGCGAGTTGTGCGGCGGCACGCACTGCGACCGCACCGGGCAGATCGGCCTCTTTCGCGTCACACGCGAGAGCAGCGTGGCGGGCGGGGTGCGGCGCATTGAAGCCGTCACCGGCTTCGGGGTGCTCGCCCGGCTCCGCCGGCGGGAGGAACAGGTAGGCTCCCTGTCTGAGTTGCTGGGCACGCCGGATGAAGACCTGCTGCGGCGCGTCCGAGAGCTGCAAGACGAGATCCGCTCCCTCCAGAAGCAGGTGCAGCAGGAGAAGGAGCGCGCCGCGCGCCGCGTCGCGTCCGGAAGCCTGTTAGAGCAGGCCCAGCAGGTCGGCCGGGCGCGCCTCATCCTGGCCAGGATGGAGGGCGGCGTCAGCGAGCTGCGCAGCGCCGCAGACGTGCTGCGAAAAGCAAATGAGGGTCTGGCCTGCCTCCTCGCCTCCACGGATGGAGGAAAGGTGGCGTTCGTGGCCGCGGTTTCCGCGGACCTGGTCAAAGAGGGCCTCAGTGCCAGGGAGCTGGCGCGCGAAGCCGCAGCGATAGTCGGAGGCAGCGGCGGAGGCAGGGACGACCTTGCCCAAGGCGGCGGTTCCAACGTCGCGGGGCTGGAACAGGCCTTCGAACGCGTCCGCCAACTCGTCCGGGAGCGCCTTGACGCGTCGTCGTGAAGCTGATAGGTGCAGCAAGAGGTGCGCGCGCCTGAGGCGAACCGGGGGGCCGAAAAGCGGGGCGACGCCGATGCTTGACACTACGACAGCCGCCGCGTAGAATCGCCCCGTGGAGGCAGCGGGAGGCCACGATTTGCGGCTCTGGCGGGGGTGAACCTGGCCTTCAGATGCTCGTGGGTGGGTAGCTCAGTTGGTAGAGCACAGGACTGAAAATCCTGGTGTCGCGGGTCCGATCCCCGCCCCACCCACCAAGCTAACTGGCGGCGCAGGAAGCAGTTACGACCTGCGCCGCTTCCGTTTCCGCAGGCTCGGATTCGCCTGCGACACGTAAACGACACGTCCGCAAGACCCCGTGAAACGGCAAACGCTGCTGCGCTGACCGCAACACCTCGGGCATGATCCCGGTGTAGTGCTTAATCGTCGTGCTGATCGAGGAGTGCCCCGCCAGCTTCTGCACTATCGCCTCATTCACGCCCGCCATCGCGAGCTGACTGACGAACGTCCGCCGCAGGTCATGCATCGAGCAGTGCGCAATCCCCGCCTTCTTCACGATCTGGCCGAAGTCCCGCTTGACGTTGTTGCCCCACGGGTTCCCTTCAACCGTCATGAAGACCCACTGCCCCGTCCGCGGCAGCCCTCTCAGCATATCGGCAACATCAGGGAACAGGCCCAGGACCCGGTTGCGGCGTGACTTCGTTAGGTGATGCTCCGTGTTGCGCACATGCACGAGACCCTGCGCCAAGTCCACGTCGCACCATCGCAACGCCGTCAACTCGCCCATACGCATCCCCGTCGTCACCGCCAGGGCCACCAACGTCCGCCACGCTTCCGACGGACAGGCTTCCAAGAGCTTGGACACCTCGTCAGCCGTCAGCACCCGGATTGTCCTCTCAGGCTCCCGCACCTGCTTCACCCGAGCCGCCGGGTTCGCCGCCAGGTATCCGCGTCCGACCGCCCGATTGAACGTGGCTTTGAGCGTCCGCAGATTGCTGTTAGCCGTAGGCACAGCAACCAGCTTGAGACGCTCTGAGAAGTACGCTTCGATCATCGCGTGGCTTATGTCGCCCAGCATTCTCGGCCGGCACACGCGCCCAAAGCCCTCAAGCGCAACCCGTGTGCTGCTGACCGAGTTAGGCGCCAGCCGCCCCGCCATGATCATCAGCTCCTCAGCCACGAACTCCTCGTAGCGGATCGTCCGCGTGGCCCCGAGCTTTCCGCTGTTTAGCTCGGCTTCCCTAAGCGTGCGGAGCCTTTCGGCCATCTTCCGATCCGATGCCACTGACTCCGTCCGCTCGCGGCTCCTATCGTCATGCCAGCGCAGTGAGTACGTCCGTCCTCTCTTTCGCTTGCGTTCCACTATCCAGACCCTTCGCCACATGGGAATCACCTCCGATCCCGTGGCTCCGGGCCACCTCGACGGCCATTGGACCCGACCGTCCCCCGCCGGTCAAGCACCACGCCGCCGTCAAGCGCCCCCACTGTCTGCCGCTCCAGGTATGCCACAATTGCCACCCGAGGAATCAGGACCTTACCCCCCACCTTCACGTAACCGATCTGCCGCGTCCGCCACAGGTGCCGCAGCGCGCACTTCGGCTTTGCCAGGCCCAGCGAATCCAGCCGCAGTAGCCCAATCGCCTCATCCTGGGTCAGCAGTTCCGGCACCCTCTCGCTCTCGTTCAGAACGGACATGGATCCTCCGGCCCCACTTCCACGACTCCCGAATCTCCCGCTCCCTTGCTCTCCGTCTCATCAGCCCGTACCGCCGCCCGGCGATACCGGGCCCAGCGCCGGCGCACGTCCTCTTCCAGAGTCGCAGACCCTAGCACCGCATCCCGGACCTGCTTGAACGCCCTCCGCAATGCGTGACCAACCGCATCCGCACTCACCCTCCCAGAGCCCGCCACATCCATGCTGACCAGGCTCAGCAACGTCCCCCGTGTCTGTGCCATCAGCTTACGCCGATCCCACCTCACCGCCTTCTCTCGCACAGCCGCTTCACCCGCCTGCACTCCCCCGTACCCGCCCTGGATCACTTCCCACCAAGGCAGGGTCTTACGTTCTGTATGATGAGGCCCGCCAGTCTGGAACTTCAGCCAGTTCTCAGTGCAGTACCGCCACACATCCGATCCCCTCTGACTCAGCTCATCTACCCCGCCCACTCCAAGCGACTTCACCACCTCCCGGCGCAACTGGAACTCCGTCCGGATAACTCGCCAGCCATCCGGTACCCCCTCCAGGCCCCACACGTCGTACATCCAGCTTTTTCCGCTCGTGGCAATCTCCAGCGCCTTATCGTACAGCCGCGCCCGAATCGCGCCCTTGCCGATGCTCACCCCCGTCATACACCCATCCTGCCAGTGCATGCTCTTCCCCCGCGCATGCGTCACCGCCAGCTCCAGCAACGATGGACCCCACCACTCCGCCCCCACGAGAGCATCCACGCATAAGTCGGCTCGACTCACCCGAATGCCCTCCAACCGGCACCCCAGAGCTTCCCGCAGCAACAGGCACAGGCCGAACACCGCCTCACCGAACCCCCGGTGCCAAAGTGTCTCCGACGAAAACTCAGCCATGATGCTCGGGCGCGACTGCGGTTTGAGCCAGTGACCCACCCGCAGGTTGGCCGCACGCCCCGTCAGAAGCCACTCATAGCCCTGGGAACCGAACCGACGCATGTTGACAGGCCAGGCCTCACTTGCCCCGCACGGTAGCTCTACGGGCACGTCAGCTTCGTCAGCGCGAGCCTGAGCCTTGAGCTTCGCAAGAAAGCCAAAGAACGCCTCGTCAGGCCACGTGACATCAATCGCGAGGTAGACAGTATCCAGGCCCGAAGCCAGAACCCTAACCCCCTCATCATCACTCGATTTCACCTTTCCAGGGGGGCTGATAGTCATTTGCCCCCCTGGTTGGTCGCCGGTCCGGTCAGCGTGGGAGCCGACCTGACCCGCGCCCTCAGGCCCTACCGGCCCGCCGGGCCGGGGCTTCCGCCTGCCGGCGGCACCTGCCCCGTCCCCGGCGGACCCCGTTTCTTCCTGTAACTCATTGCCGCTCATTGCGGCCCAGAGTCTACACGCACCCCGGCCCACCTACGCGGACAAAACGCCAGGCCGTTCTTGTCCGCCCGCCAACGCAGGAAAGGACCAAAACCGCCGCTCTCGCTGTATCGCCTTCTGAAACGCCTCCGGGCTTTCAGGCAGCTCCTTACAGATAAGCCCCCGCCCCCTGTCACGGGCCACCGCGTCGAACAGCGCCCGTATCTCCGGCTCCTGAAGCCTCTGCCCGCACAGCTCAGACACCTTGGAAATCAGCCCCGCCAACATGCCGTTCACTTTCCGCCGGTTCGCCTTCGCCGTCAGCCCACCCCGGAACGCATTCCCAATGCGCTCAAACCGCGCCCTGTTCGTCAGCGCCGCATCATGGATCTGCTCCGCAACCCGCTTGTCCCTCACGACAGACTTGTCAACGCGCAGGATCGTTTCCAACGCCGCCAACTCCCCCAGCCGCGCCCGCCGCAACACCTTCACCGGCGCTTCTCCGCACTCGTACCAGCACCGCGCCGACACCATGAACGTGAACAGCACTTCCGCCGTCCCCACGGCCTCCCGCGCCACATCATCAGGCACTGCGTCTATCTCTGCACCCCCCGCAGGATCCTCCGCGATGGCCGATTTCACCGCGTCCTCCAGCGCTACGTAGAGCTTCCCCAGCTCCTTCTTGTCCTGGCCGGTCAGATTTTCCAGCTCCTTGCGGAGCTCCTCTACAGGTGTCCGCTGCAGCTCCCTCAGCCCCTCAAAGAACGCGTTCACCGCTTCGCCGGCCTCCGAATCCCCGAAGATGATCGGCCCCAGGACGCTGTTCCACACCCGCTGCACCCGCCGATGCTGCCGGTAGAGCTTCAGCCACTCGTCAACATCCCCCACCCGCACCGGCAGCGCCAGCCCCCGACCCTTCTCCTCATGCAGCAGCCAGTCGTAGACATCTTCCCCTCCACGTGCGATCTGCGCCGCAATGATCGCCACCACCGGCCCTTTCCCCTCGGCCCACGTTTCCACGCTGGACTTGCCCACTCCGCGCCTCCCGTCATTGACACAGAACCCCCCGTCGCCTACCATTGTGCAGCGCACAGCGCGCGCAAGCAACCGTACATCCTGGTACACTACCCGCACCCCCGAACACGGAGACAACTGCCCATGCCACCAACCCCATCAACTCGCGACCACCCTCCGCCACCCAACAACGCCGCTTCTACCGACCTCTCCCCCCGACATCCAGGCACCCCTTGGGGCTAACATGCTGACCAAACCCTTCCACCTGCAGACAACGCTCTTCGCTCAAGGCGCCGCACCGCCACCCGTCCGCGACCAAGCAACATCGACCTTTGCCGACAACATGAACCTACCAGTTCACCGGTGGTTCCGATTTAGCGCCGGCTTCTCCGCCCAATGGGTCAAGCAGACCATCCAACAGTCCGGCCTTTCCCGTCCACACGTCCTTGACCCGTTCGCCGGGTCCGCCACCACACTCCTGGCCGCCGAATGCGCCGGCGCCCCAAGCATAGGACTCGAAGCCCAGCCCTTCATCGCCAGAATTGCCGACGCAAAACTAGCATGGAGATCCGAACCGGAAGCATATCTGAACAAGGCGAAAGCGCTCCGACGCCTCTCCTTCCGCCAGACTCCCGAGATCGCGTCCTATCCGCCCCTCGTCAGGACGTGCTACGACGATGACACGCTCTGCAAATTGGACCGCCTTCGCCGCGCACTCGCAGAGGTACAAGACGACACCGAGAGCGCCAAACTCGTCTGGCTGACCTTGATCGCCATCCTGAGGCAGGTATCACGCGTAGGCACCGCCCAATGGCAGTACGTCTTGCCAAAGAAGCGCAAACGCCAAGTCGCCGAAGTCTATCAGGCATTCGATTCCCGCTGCCAGATGATCTACCATGACATGCTACTCGCCCACGACCTCCCCGCCCCCCGAGCCATCCTCATCAACGGCGACGCCCGCACCTGCCACGGAATCCGGAAGAACTGGGCAGACCTCGTCATCACTTCACCACCCTATCCCAACAACTACGACTACGCAGACGCCACGCGCCTCGAGATGTCTTTCACCAAGGAGATAATGCGTTGGTCCGACCTCCAGGACAAGGTCAGATCACACCTCCTTCGCTCCTGCTCACAACACGTTTCGCAGCACGCAGTCGACCTCGAGCAAACCCTAAGCGCCCCCGAGCTCACCCCCATCGCCCCTGACCTATCCCGCGTCTGCCGCACCCTCGCCGACGTACGCCGCTCACGAGCCGGCAGAAAGACCTACCACCTCATGGTCGCCTGCTACTTTTCAGATCTAGCCCGCGTCTGGCACGCTCTCAGGCGTTGCTGCAAGAGCCCTTCACGCCTATGCTTCGTCATCGGCGACTCGGCCCCCTACGGTATCTATGTGCCCGTCGTACCTTGGCTCGGCACCCTTGCCCTCGCCGCCGGCTTCAAATCGTACCAATTCGAGAAGACAAGAGACAGGAACGTGAAGTGGAGAAACCGGAAACACAGAGTTCCCCTCCAGGAAGGCCGCCTCTGGGTCGAAGGATAAACATGGCACTATCACCAGCTCACCGTTGGGGCCAGATCATTGGCGAGGTCCTCGAGGCCGCCGTCACACCCATGCTCGAACGCTTCGCATCCGCGCACCGATTGTACCTCGACAAACAAGGACACCGTTCTTGCAGAAAAGGACGCAAATGCACCTGGGTCGACGGCAATGGAAACGCCCACGACCTCGACTTTGTTCTGGAACGCGGAGGAACCCCATCCCACACGGGAAACCCCGTAGCCTTCATTGAAACCGCCTGGAGGCGCTACACAAAGCACTCCCGTAACAAGGCTCAGGAGATCCAGGGCGCTATCCTTCCACTCGCCGAGAAGTACAGCAACTCAGCACCCTTCAAAGGTGCCATTCTCGCAGGCGTCTTCACGGACGGCGCTCTTACACAAATGCGCTCTCTCGGCTTCAAAATCCTTTACTTCCCATACCAGATCATCCTCGACGCCTTCAGCCAACTCACCATTGACGCCTCATCCGAGGAAGACACCCCCGATCAGGAATTCCAAACCAAGATCGACCAGTACGAGGCACTGTCCCATCAGCGGCGCCTCGAACTAGCCACCGAGCTGATGCGCCTTAACGCCACCCAAGTCAGCGAGTTCACCAACGCATTGACCATAGCTGTCTCACGCCGCATCGAACGAGTCGTCGTTTTGCCTCTTCACGGCCAAACACACGAGTTACTCACGCTCGACGCTGCGATTTCCTTCATCAGAGACTACTCCGACCGCAATCCCCCGACACCCATCCACCGCTACGACATCCAGATCACCTATTCCAACAGAGACTCTATCGAGGCCAAATTCGCCGACAAGCAGACCGCCATTCAGTTCCTCGAGAGCTACAAACCCCAATGAACCCCATCAACGGCCGGCCTGTGAACCCGCCCCCCCTTGACGCCGCATACGCCCGCGCTATAATGTTGACTGGCCCCTGCCCCCTCTCCATGTCACGATAAGGACACTCCATGATAAAGCTCTCCGAGAGCCAAATAGCCAGTCTCCTCGCCAAGCCAGAAACCGGCATGGGGTACCAGACCGTCGACGTCCGGTACCGAGCCGAAACCCGAAGAGCCACCGTCTACAACGCCGAACTGCTCCTCTGGCAACAGGAACCTCAGTCGATCCTAAATGCCGCATACGAGTCCCTTGTCAGGACCGCACGCCCGTTTGAGGCCCAGTTCATCACATCCATCGAAGTCGTCCCGCCCCTAACGCTGCTTGCAGAACGCCGCATCTACGCCCACGCAGCTCCCCCCACCCCAGGGAAACCAGCAACCGAAAGTCCACTCCAGAAGACCGAGGACGCCGACCTATTCGAACGCTTCACAGCCTACCTCAACGACCGTCGTATCACCCCCCAGAAAGGCCTCCTGCCAGGCACGTACGCCACCACGGAAGCCGACGCCCACAACGTCAGGACCGGCTCCGAAGCCGTCGAGAGGTACGCCCTCCCCAACCCCCAACCGGCCATCTACCGCTACACAATCGCCCCACACGAACACACCACCTATCGCCAAGGTGTTGTCCAGCCTGCCCATGGACATCCAGGCGGAGGTGTTGAGGTCATCTTCCCCGATGGAACACACGACAACACCGTCACCCGCCTAACGGTATTACCCCCATGAACGTCAGAGTTCCACTACCCGACAAATGGGTTCAATACCTGATCCGCCAACCGGAGTCGGGCATGGGCTACCAACGCGTCGACGTCCTTCTCGAAGACGGCACCAAACTCGAGGACTGCATCGTCTTCAACGCCGAGCAAATCGAACTGCCCGACACCCACGCTCGCAAGAGCATCAAGGACATGACGCTCAGAACAACATAAGAACCCATCCGACCTGCTAAGCCCGATCCAACCATGGAAGACCGCAAGTATCGCAAACTGAGAGAAGCCCAGTACTTTCTCGGACAGATGGTAGCCAGCGAAGCTAGGCGCGAGGAGTTCATGTACAACCTCAGCGCCTTCGCTTCCGCCGCCAGATCGGTAATGCAGTACGCCTGCAGGGACACCCAGGCTGACGCCGCAGCGAAGCGCTGGTACGACACGCAGTGCCACTCTTTCCCATCGCTCAAGTTCTTCAAGAACCAGCGCGACCTCAACGTCCACACACACCCTTTGACCCCTTCACTTGCTGTCACGCAGCACTTCGCCGACACCGTCCATGTCTCTGACAGTCCTGGTTGGACGCTCAAAGACGAGGCCGGCCATCTCATCCGTGCCGGCCGCACGCCTCCCCCGCCCAAGCCCGCGCCACCGACGGACCCGCCACTTCCCGCGCAGTTCCGGTACTACTTCGAGGACTGGCCCCTCAAGGAAGACGTGGTCACCCTTTGTACCAAGTACCTTGAGGACATCGTGGCCATGATCGAAGATGGAGAGCAAAAAGGCCTCCTGCCCCCGTAACCCGCCCCACCCGCCGCGACACGTAAACGACACGTTCCGGCGTACGAAAACGTGCCTTTGCCTACCACCACGTGCCGCGCCGTACCGCGTCCGAGCTTGGCGTAACAGCTATCGCGCACAACACGTTACGTCGTATGAGGTGGCCCGGAGCCGACTTGCGCGTTAGTGCCAATTCCAGCCCTTGACCGACTGAAAATCCTGGTGTCGCGGGTCCGATCCCCGCCCCACCCACCATGCTTCGCCCCAACGGCGAAGCATGGTTGAGCAAGTGAGCAGCAGGGAGTTGAGCAGTAGAGAACGGCGGACACGGATTCGCCCAAGCCCGGTTCCGGCCCCTCGGACACACCTGCGGTCTACTGTCCCACTGCTCCGGTGACACGTCGGTTGCCGGCACCGCCGCCGTCAGACGCGCCCCGATCATCGCAGTGAAAATGCCGCCGTCGGAAGTTGGGCATCCCGCGCAGCAAGCCTCGGCGGTCACCATCTCCAGTACCGATACGGGTCATCATACGGATAGGCCACGTCCATGTACAGGCCGTGGGCGTACCGCACGCTTTCCAGAGGCAGGTACTGCCCGATGTTCTCCAGTCGCTTCAATTGATGCTGGTCCAGCACCCCCTCCTGGGGCATCGGCTCCATCCCGGCCCGCGCGCTCCAAGCCGTCACGTGGATCGCGATCAGGTTCTCGCCCGCCTTGAGCAAGCCTGCCGGGACTTTGTAGACCCGGACTTTCCGGTCCCCCGTGTCTGACCCGACTTGCGTTCCATTCACGTATGTCTTGTCCTCCTCCTTCAGCGGACCGAGCAGCAGCGTCATCTCCTTCCCCGCCAATGCAGCCGGAACGCTGAACTTCAGACGGTGCAGCAACTCGTTCCCGACCGAGCCGGCGAAATCCTCGAACTGCTGGTCCCACATGCCGGGCAGCCGCACGTCTCTCCATGCGCTGTCGTCGAACCCTTCCTTATCCCACCCTTCCGGAGGGTTAGTTCTCCTTCTTATCGCGAGCCCCTTCCAGTGCGTCGAGAGAGCGATCTCCTTCGCACCTTCCGGCAACTGCTGCCTCCTTCCGGACAGTGTCACCTCGCCTTGCACCAGCCACATTCGGTCCACCAGGTCCTGCAGCCCGTCGCCTTTCTGGGCTCCCGTCCCGATCCTGGCGAGCATGGGCGTCTCCGCGCCAACACCGATGTTGCCCAGCAGCCGGCTCACAAGAAAACTCGTCCGCTGGAACGTCCACTTCACGTGGTGCATCCTGTAATAGATATGCCACGCCCCGCCGTTGAACGCGTTGTACTCATACTGCCACGGCACCATCTGGCAGAAAACCACCTCTCCCTTTCCGACCGCCAACCTGCCCAGAACCCCGTCTCCCGTCACCTCCGCCCCTTCTCCGACCAGTTCGATCTCCTTGGCGTTGCGTGCGTAGACTTCGGCCGGGCTCAGTCCGGCCAGCGCCGACCCAGCCTTGGCCAGCGCGAACAAGGTCGCAATGTGCTCCGCCTTCTTCATCGCCACCTTCAGCCCGAGCGCCTCCACGTCCTCCTGGCCGACGCCCAGCATAAGCATCTTTCCTCCATCCTCCAGCCATGATCGGACCTGGCCGGCGGACCTCGCCACGGCTTTCGCCCCGCCGGCGCCGATCACCATGACCTGGTCTCCTCTGAGCCCACCACCTTTGTACTCGGCAACCTTCAGTCCGGTCTTCTCAAGGTGCTTCCTCCCGCTATCTTCGCCGGCGTACACAACCCCCCGTCTCGGGCTCGCCTTCCATTCCGACAGGTAGCCCAGCAAGTTGCTCGCAAGTCGCGCCGCCGCCGGGTCCTGTTCCGTGCGCCCGGTCACGTCCATCTGGCAGAAGAGAACCATCCCCTTTCCCTCGCGGTACTCGAGCAGCGGACTGTATTCCATGCTGAATCCGCCGTCCAAGATCGGCAGCCAGTCCCCGCAAGCAGGCTTTTCCACCAACAGCGACGCAACGCTTCCCCAGCGGCCAACCCGCCACACGCGCCGCTGATCGAACCCCGCCCACTCCTGCATCATCCACATCCGCGGACCGATATATCCGATGTCGAGCCTCGGACCCACGGTTGTCCCCTCTCCCTGCCAGTTCGACAGCGTCTCCGTCGCCAGCCCCGCCAGCGCGGGGTGATCCGGCAGGCGCATCCACACCTGCCGCAGGACGTGCTCCTGAACCCGGAACCCGAACCGCTTCTCCAGCGTCTCCTTCGTTTGCTCGAACACGAGCACTTTCAACCCGTCTCTCACCTTCGTCACGTCCGGACCAGCGCCATACGCGTCCAGCGCCTTCTTCCCGATCACGAGCACGTCGTACCCCGCAAGTGCCGTCCCGGCTTCTATCTTCTCGAGCTTCACACCCATTCCCGAAAGCATCTTCTCCGTCTCGCCCTTTGGATCATACAGCGCCACCTTGCCCGTCAGCTTCGCCCCCGGTCCGGCCTGCACTACGTCGAGCATGAGCGTGTCTTCCTGAACCTCGCCGTTGCTCAGCTTTGCCGTCAGCTTCAGCTCATACCGCCCCGCCGCCATCCCCGCAGGGATCTCAAACTTCACCGGCGTCTTCACAATCTCCCCCGTCTCTGCGCTGACCCTCTTCCTGACCTCTACTGCCTTCGGGAGAGCCAGGCTCCACGTCAAGTCCGCCGTCACCCTCTCCCGCGAGTTGTTGATCAGGATCGCCTGCTTCTCGAAGCTTTGTCCCGGACGGAAGTTATGGCCCTGTTCGGTGAAGTGCTCGCTCTTGCCCGCCAGCCACACCGTGGCCGGCCGGCTGTACCTTACGATCGCCTTCGCCGCGGGGTCGGGGGCCCAGTACGAATCCTTCCCATAGAGGTCCCACCGCCAGGCATGGGGCTCTACGAAGTCCACACTGTAGCCCGGTTTCTGCAGCGTCTCCCAGTCGGCGTCGACCGCCACCCGCTCCGTCACCGCCTCCCCTGCCGGGTTCCAGTGACGCGCCAGCACCCACGCCGTGATCCCCGTCACGCCCCACGTCCGGAATGCCGGCCAGTTCTTCTCCAGATACTGCCCTTGAACCTCGCGAATGTTCGGCATCAGCCCGCTGAAGAGGTCCTTATATTGACTGAAGTGGAACGTCTGCTGCGTCTCCCACTGCCTCGTCTCCAGACGCAGGTTCTCTTTCTCCGCCTCCGTGATGTCGTAGGCCTTATCCCCGCGGAATTGTGAGCCATACTCCGCTCCCAGGAACTCGTGGAGCATCGGACTGCCAAACAGAACATAACCCTCCTTGTAGTTCAGCCAGTTGTGGTCCAGAGGGTACCCGTACTCCACCAGGATCAGCGGGACGCTCCCTGTGGTGCTCCAATGCTCCCACCAGTCCGAGCGTTCCTGGATCGGCGCGAAGTCAAGGTAGTTATTCAGGGTGTACATCTGAAGGCCCTTCCCGCTCCCCGCGTGGTGATAGATCGGGCGCGTCTCGTCGAACGCGTGGATCGCTTTCTCCGCCTGGACCTGCTGCCACCCCGCGCCCGCGGCCTTGTCATCAATCCAGTCCGGGTTTTGGTCCTGTGCGCTTCCTCCTCCGTCATGCAGAACATACATCACCACTGATGGGTGGTTCTGGGCCTCGTGGATGAAGTGCTCCAGGTCGTCCGAGTAACCCGATGTCTTCTCCGGGCTCTTCTCCCTCATCGCCATCGTCCAGCCGTATTTCTGGTACCCCGGCAGGGCATAGACAACCAGCATCCCCACATCATCGGCCGCGTGCAGCATCTCCTCATAGGCCAGGTTCGTGCCCACGCCGCAGCCGTAATTATGCCCGTAGATCGTGTTCATTCCTGCGGCCTTCATCCGGCGGAAGGTACGCTTCGACTCCTCGTACGTGACAGCGGCAGCAGTGCTCACCACGCTGTCCGCCACCACAATCATGCTCCAAAACCGGCTCCCGTTCAGGCGGAACTCCCGCCCCTCAACCCAGAACTCCCGGAAACCGAACCGCACCGGTCGGAACGTGTCCAGCACCTTCCCCGCTCCGTCCGCCAGCTCCACATTCGCCTCGTACTGGTTCTGCGGCGTGCTCAGGTCCCACAGCTTCTCCGGCTTCCAGCCCGCCACGACTCTCTGTCGCCCTTCCTTCAGGTCTCCCCCTGTGAAACGAGGGCTTTCCAGGCGCCTCACTTCCCTATTCCCGTCCAGCACGTGCCCCACCAGCTTCACCTGTTCACCTTCGCGCAGACCCGATACTGCCACGTCCAACTCGATCTCCCACTTCCGGACCGACGTATCCACCTTCACGTTCTCGATGTGCGCCCCCGGTGGCCGGCTCTCAAGGAAAACGTCCCCCACCAGGCCGCGATACGTAGTTTGCCCGGGCTCTATCGGATCCTTGCTCAGGAAGGCCTGGATCCCCGTCTCGGTCGGCTTCACCGCCACCAGCAGCGACAGAACCTGCTTCTGCCCCGGCTTTGCCGCCCCTGTGATCTCCAGGTCACCGCCCGGCCAGTGGATCTCCCCCACCGCCTTGCCGTCGAGAAATACCCTCGCGTAGGACTCCACGTAATTGGCCTGGAGCAGCACCGACCGCCCCATCCACTCCTTTGGAATTGCCACCTCGCGCTGATACCAGGCGACGGCCGCCGCCTTCATGCTCAGTTCCTGCCACGTGGGAGCCCGATACAATTCCTGCGAGTCCCCTCCACCCGCATAGGGGCGCCTTGGCGGCATCGGCCACGGTCCAGGGACCTTGAAATACCCCCAGTTATCGGCCGGAACGGTGTCAAAGTCCTTCTCTGCCGGCTGAAACCGCCACAGCCCATTGATGCAGATCCGCTCCTGCGTCGGCGTCGTCTCCCGATACGCTTTCCCAAGGTCCCATTCCGCCTTCACACCGGCGGGCAGCGTCGCGTTCTCCCCCAGGCTCACGCCACCCAATGCCCCCAAGGCGACGGACACCAGACACGCCCTCAACGTCCATTTGACGCTACTCACGTTCGCTCTCCTTCTCTCTCCATTTCCGTCCTGCCGCCGCCCGGTAATAGTAGTTTCGCCCACCTCCTTGTCAAGCCAATTCCCGCCGGCCTTGCGGGCGCCACGGAGCAGTATAGCACTGCGCCAGCCTGGAGAAGCAGATCGGCCCAGGTGGCATAAGTGCTGATTGGTCAAGGACCTTACGACGCATAAAGGCGGCACAGACCGGGTTTGGGCGTTAGTTCATGTAAGTGCAACTTGTGAAGTAGAAAATGCCAGTGCCAGCGGTCCGATTCCGGCCCCGGCCACCATCCGCGGCCCCAGGAGAGAAGGATGGAGGACGCCAGGTCAAGGGAAGAAAAACTCGTCTTGCATCTTCCGCAGGGACCAGAGCGCCGAATCCGACGGCGGCACCACCATCTCCATGGTAATGACGGTCCCGGTTGGCACATTCACGGCCAACCGGTTGCCGTTGGCCATGTGAAAGGGAAGCCCCGCGCCGGGCTCCACGCGCCGCGCCGGGCGCATCAGAGCCGTCAAGGCAGGACTGTGGTCGTTGCCGACCGCATCGCCAGCGGCCAGGTCCCTGGCCGCCATTGCCACGACATCGAAGCGCGGCACATATTCCGTTGCGCCCGTCGGAACTCCGAGCGCGCCTGCCGCGAGGATTGAGATTATTGCCTCTACCCCACACAGGTGATGCGGCCGACAGATCAGAGCAGCGGACCTCCGGCTGTTGAAGACAAGGCCCTTGGTGGCGAGCACGCGGCGCGAGTACTCATTGGCACATGCGACGACCACAAACACTCCTCCGCCCAATCCCATTTCGTCGGGACGCCGAAGGACCCGTACCACGTCAATGACTCCGCGATGCCGGAGCACGCCGCCTTCCTCGACCGGGCAGAGAACCTGCGGGATCTCGGCCGCATATAGAATTGGGCTATGCATGCCGTCTGTGTCGGGACCCAGGCCGGTGGCGTTCGCTGCGATAGCCATTTCGACGACGTCGTAACCTCCTGCCTTTGCCGGACTGCCCAAGAGGCCCGCGCGCTCCTCAGCAGCAGAAGCCGCGCCCGCGCCCAAAGCGGGCTTCAGGACGACAAGCTTTGCTCGATCTACCACCGACCTGACACCCTCGCGGTACACCGAGCCCGCGGCGTCGTCATAGACGAAATCGCCGCCCAGAGCCTTGCCTGCGCAGAGCACTTCGAGCCCCAATTCGCGTGCCCAGGCCACCAGGCCCATGATCAGGCCGTGCTGATCGCCGTCGGCGGCGCTGTATACAACGCCCTCCTTGTCCGCTAAGTGCTTGAGGATAGGACCGACAGTGGCATCCGTTTCCTTGTTGACCATGACGACGTGCCTGTGGTGGCGAATCGCAGCCTGCGCATGCAGCGCGCCGGCTTCGGGAATGCCGGTCGCCTCCACAACGACGTCAATCGGCAGGTCCATCATGAGACCGGCATCGCCAAGAACGACCGTACGCCCTGCTTCCAGCGCGTGCAGCGCAGCCTTGCGTGAGTCGCAGACCTCAATCTTCTCTTCCGCTATGCCGGCCAGGAGGCAGGCCCGCCGTGCCGCCCCTACATCCACGTCAGCTACGACCGGCACTCTGAGCCTCGGAACGACCCGTGACTGGGTGACAATGGCAGTGCCAAACTCCCCCGAGCCGATGAGGCCAGCCTGGACAACGCGGTCCCGTGCAAGGCGGTCGAAGAGCTGCCTGTATATCATGAAACCACCTCTACGGAGCCATCACACCGAGATCCGCCTTTGTCCCGCGCCTACCAGGCGTAGGCCTCAGGGGCTTCCCCGCCCGGGCCAGGCCAGATCTCGTCCAGAGCCTTCAGGGACGCCTCATCTAAGTTGACCTCCAACCCCCGCAGTGAACCAGCAAGTTGCTCCATCGTCCGCGGGCCAATGATGGGAGCGGTCACCACCGGATTCGCCAACAGCCACGCCAGAGCGACGTTTGCCGGCTCCTCTCCCAGGTCGCGGCAGAACGCCTCGTACTTCTCCAATTGCCCGCGGCGGGATGCGACCGTCTTCTCCATGTCCGAGCCAGCGCGCCGCCCCTCGCTTCGCTTCTGAAGCGCCCCGGCGAGGCAGCCGCCCGCCAGGGGACTCCAGGGGATGACGCCCAGTCCGTACGCCTTGCACGCGGGCAGCACCTCCAACTCGATCCAGCGGCACATCAGGTTGTACTTGCTCTGCTCGCAGACGAGCCCCATGAAATCCCGGCGGGCTGCCGACTCGTTCGCCTGAACAACGTGCCAGGCGGCGAAATTGCTGCTCCCCACGTAGAGGATCTTCCCATCGCGCACCAACTGCTCCATTGCTTGCCAGACCTCTTCCCAGGGCGTCTCCCGCTCCACGTGGTGCATCTGGTAGAGGTCAATGCAATCCGTCTGCAACCGTTTCAGGCTGTCCTCGCAGGCACGCTTGATGTGGTAGGCGGAGAGACCCCGGTCGTTCGGACCGTCGCCCATCTGGTTGTAGACCTTCGTGGCCAGAACGATCCGGTCGCGCCGGCCGCCCTTGGCCAGCCAGCGCCCCACAATCTGCTCCGTGTAGCCCTCGCCCTGGCGCCGGCCATACACATCAGCCGTGTCGAAGAAGTTGATGCCCAGCTCGAGCGCCTTGTCCATGATGGCATGGCTGTCGGCTTCGCTTGTGAGCGGCCCGAAGTTCATCGTGCCCAGACACAGCCTGCTGACCTGCAATCCAGTCCGTCCGAGACGAACATACTCCATATGCGTCCCCCCTTCCCAGGAAAATGCGATGTCTAACGGCGGGCATGCGGCCCGAGCAGGCCCGCCAAGTGTGACGTTAACGGAGCGGACCGCGCATGTCAACGTGCGCGTGGCCGCGCTGCTGCCACCTGATATTTCCTCCAGTCCTCCGCCCCAAGGGTGATCCGCTCAGCCAGAGGCGGATGGTTCGTCCGCCGCCCTCGTCCTTCGTAAATCGCACTTGATACTACTCAGCCTCAGGCGGAAATCAGTCCGCGCAGGTCCACCCCCTCGTCCTGCAACTCTTCCGGCCCGACCGTCCGCCCCGCTTTCAGTATCTCGCAGAGGGCTATGAACTCCTGAGCCCTGCCCACGCCGGAGACAGCCTTCATCCGGCCGCCGCTGTAGTAGCCGGCAAGGAAGTCGCCGGCCTCGATGCTGCCCCGGACAGCGAGCTTGTCATACTGCCTCGCGAATCCGGCGTACTTGACCGACGTGCCGAACTGCCGGGTCCAGAAGAACGGCACCTCCGAGTAGACGGCGTCGCTGCCCAACATGGCCTTGGCGGCGTGCTGGCCCTGGCGCTCGGCCACAACCCAGTGCTCGACTCGTTGCGGCTCCGCCGTGTGGCGGTCGGGGACGACGGCTATGTCGCCGGCCGCGTAGACGCCCTCCGCCTTGGTCTGCAGCCTTGCGTTGACAGGAACGGCGCCGTTTTCGACCAAACCGGCATCCCGGATATAGTCCACGGCCGGCACGATCCCCAGGCCTGCCACGACCGCGTCCGTGACGATGCGGCTGCCGTCGGCGAGAACGACTTCCTGCACTTTCCCCTTGCCGCTGACCGCCCTCGCCGTGTTTCCCAGGTAGAAGCGGACGCCGTTCTCTTCGTGAAGCCGCTGCAGCCATTTGCCAATCTGTTCGCCGAAGACCTTTTCCATCGGCGCGCGTCCGGGGGCGACGACGTGCACTTCGAGTCCCCGCGATGCGAGGGACGAGGCGGCTTCCATGCCGATGAAGCCTGCCCCGAGGATGACGACACGCTCCGCCTCGGCGACGCCGTCGGTGATAGCCTCCGCGTCGCCCAGGCTGCGCAATAGGAAGAAGCTGGCGAGATTGGCGCCCGGAATGTCCGCCTTTCTCGGTATCCCGCCCGTGGCCAGAAGCGCGCAGTCGAACTTGACGCTGCTGCCGTCGGAGAACGAGACAGTGCGCGCCCCCGCGTCCAGTTCAGTGACGCAGCTCCCGGTCAGTAGTTCGATGGAGCGGGTCTCATAGAAATCCGCCCTTCGAAGCGGAAGCGACTTGCGGCTCAGCTCGCCTGCCATAAAATCCTTGGAGAGAGCAGGCCGGTCGTACGGCCCGTCCATCTCTGCTGTAATAAGGAGGATGCGACCGCCGAATCCCTCTTGCCTCAATGTCTCCGCGCACGCATTACCCGCCGCCCCCGCGCCGACAATGACGAATGTGCGCTTGTCCCCGACGCCAATGGTCGGCGGCCCCGGCGACCTGGCCGGGCCGATGAAGACGGCGCCGTTCTCCACTTTGACCGGGTGGCTGACGAGGTCGTCGAGAGCCGGTGCAGCCACCATCTTGCCGTCCCTGACATCGAACCGCGCGTTATGCCAAGGGCACGTGATAACGTTCCCAACCAGCAGCCCTTCGCTCAGGGGGCCTCCGTAGTGGGTGCATTCGTGCCCGCAGGCGCATATGCGCCCCCCCACGCGGACCAACATGACATTGGCTTTCCCCACCTTTGCAGAGACCGGGACGCCCCCCTTCAGATCGCGCTCTTTCGCCGCTTCTGCCCACTGCTCTTTCGACATGGCCCCCTTCTCCTTCGCTGCCAGAATCTGCCGCACATGGACCGCCCTGCACGGCGCCGTCCCCGTATGCCAATTCTGGGCAGAGACCCGTTTCCTGTCAAGGGGCGTCGTGGATTCGACTCGCGTTCCGATGAGGCCGGAGGCCCTGCAGCCGCGCGGGTGGAAGGAAGCTCGTCCCTTCCGGAGGACCGAAGAAAATGCTTGACAAGCCGGACGGATGGGACATAATGTACTTGTCGTTTGGGGGTCTCGCTTTGCCCGCTGGGGGCAGCGGCCTAGACGTGCCTTTTGGTGTCCGTTTTTGGGAGCAAGGCAATGTGTCAGTCATGTGGTTGCACGCCGTGCAAGGTGTGTGGAAAGCCGATCGAGAACAGGGTGTGCTCAGGCTGCGGCAAGCCGGCGGATAAGTGCACCTGCAAGCCGGCGAAGAAGAAGTAGCGCGCAGGTGCCGCGCACTTCCCCGCCGCACACGACAGCCTTTGCCTGACGGGATTGAAGCCGGTCGCCGGCAGACTGTCGGTACATCCAGACGCGAGAGACCGCCGTACGGCTGTGGTTTTGTAAGTGCGCCAACCGGCGCGGGTACCTGCGGGCCGCTGGAGCGCGGCCGGGGGGTCTCTCGCGTCCTTGTTTGCCGGTCGCCGGTGCGAAGAGGGGCAGGCCAACCGAGCGGGGGAACGGTGTGGCGCGGTTCATCGCCGCGAGGTAAGGCCCGCCGAACGACGGCAGAGCAGTCCCCTGAGAGTGCAGCCGAGAAGGGAATTCCTGCAATGGCCACGGACACCAGCCCGCTTTTCCAGCCGCTCGATGTCGGAGATTACACATTCCCCAACCGCATTGTCATGCCTCCGATGGTCAGCAACCGGGGCATTGTGTCCGACGACGGCCTGCACTGGTATGCGGACCGTGCTGCAGGTGGCGTCGGTCTGGTGATCGTTGAGTCCACCGCCGTCGGCCGGGTAGTTCGCGAACTGACATCGGCAGACCTCCGCAAGCTCGTGGACGCGATCCACAAGCACGGCGCACTGGCAGCGATCCAGCTCTACCCAATGACGGACCGGGCAGCGCTCGCCTGGCATCCGAAGCCAGCCGATCTCGACGTGGCGCAGCTTCGGGAGCTGATCGCTGAGTACGAAGCCGCGGCTCGCATATGCGCAGACGCCGGATTCGACGGCGCAGAGCCGCACGGCGCCCATGGGTTTCTGCTGAACCAGTTCTTCTCTCCTGCAGAGAACATGCGAGCGGATAAGTACGGCGGGCAACTGCGGAACCGGATGCGGATGGGCCTGGAAGTCGTGCGGGCTGTCCGGCGCGGCATCGGTCCCCGCCGCCTCGTGCTCTACCGCCACACGCCCGTCCAAGACGGAAGTTACGGCGTGGAGGAGAGCCTGAGCTTCGCGGAAAACCTGATCAAGGAAGGCGTGGACATCCTGGACATCTCGCCGGCGAGCGCAGAGGCGCCGGGCGACCTGGCGGAGCCTTTCAGACATCTCGGCGCGCCGGTGATAGCCGTGGGGATGATGGACCAGGTGGACCGGGCGGTCGAAGCACTCGCGCAGGGGCGGGCAGACCTTGTGGCCGTCGGGCGCGGGCTCATAGCCGATCCGCTCTGGCCACGCAAGGTGCATGCAGGGCAGTTCGACAAGATCCTGCATTGCATCCGGGACGACAAGTGCTTCGCGGCCCTGCGGGAGGGCGCCACTGTGGAATGCAGCCAGTGGTAGGGGTGCGGCTGCGACCTCGGCACAGCTGAGGTCGGCGTCGTCTGTCAGGCATCGCTGCCCGCCAGTGCCAGCACGTGGTGAACCGCGAAAGGCTGGTCGTCACTCTCAGGGCGGGCGATCAGGCAGATGCTTTCCATCTGCCAGTCAATCGGTTTCCAGAACTCGTGCAGTTTCGCCGCCGCTTGCCGGGCCTCGCTCTCCGGCCAACGCCCCACGGAGAGGTGCGGAGTGAAGCCGCCTGCAAACCTGCTCGTGTCGTCACACCAAGAAAGGAGCCCCAGCAGCCGCGAGTGAAGCTTGACGACGAGATCGGAGGGATCCGGGCGCAGCCAGATAGTGGCCGATCCTCGGCTGTGGACGAAGTAGCCGAAGCTGGAAAGGCGCACACCGAAGCTCGGGAAGGTCCCCACGGCCGGACGCAGCACCTCTGCGGCCCTCGGTAGAGCCGCCGCCTCGACGAAAGGATAAAGGAGCGTTATGTGCGGCATCCAGCGGACGATGTGCGGATCGTGCCGGCGGCGAATCGCCTGAATGGGTTCCCAGATGCCCTCCGGCGGAATGAGCACGGCAGCCGTGTAAGGCGCTTTGCGGTGAGAGATGCCTTTGGTGTCTCCGTCCCCTGTCATGCCTGACCTGCGTGTCTGGAGCGTTGCATGAGTCTACGAGGCGCCACCTGCCGGCTCAAGTGAACCACTCCGGAAGAAAGGCGGCCCGTGGCACGCGTTTGCAGCCCGCAGGCGGGTGAAGCGGAACAGTGCTCGGCAGGAAGCACCAGGCGCAGGAGCGAGACGGCCCACCACAGCGCCCGGTTGCCAACGCGAGGCGCTCGCGTTGTCTCTTCGCACGGCAAGGGCTATACTCACTCTGTGAGTCTCCTCCTTTGCTGCCGGAGGGCCGGATCATGCAGAGTAGCAGCGCCAGATGGACGTTTGGGAGGAGAACCTTCCTCAAGCTATCGGCTGCGCTCGGAGTAGCCGGGCTGGCCTCGGAGGTGCTGGGCATGTTGTCTCCTGCCTACCATGAGGCGCCTGTCACCGAGGACCTGCGCCGCAAGGCGCTGACAGGCGAACTGCCGAGGCGCACGTTGGGGAAGACCGGGGAGAAGCTCAGCATCCTGGGCTTTGGCGGTTTTCACTTGCTGGAGATCTCGGAGAGCGCGGCGGCAGATCTGCTCAACTTCTACCTGGACGCCGGCGGGAACTTCATCGAAACCGCAACCGGCTATGGCGATGGCGACTCCGAACGCAAGATCGGACAAGTCATGCGCACACGCCGGGCCGAGTGCTTTCTGAGCACCAAGACTCAGGTCCGGTCTCGCAAGGAAGCCGCCGCGAGCATAGACCGCAGCCTTCAGAACCTGCAGACCGACCACCTCGACAATATCTTCATGCACTGCGTGAGCACGGAGCGCGAGCTTTCCACGATCATGTCGGACGACGGGGCCCTCAGGGCGGCTGAGGACGCGCGCAAAGCCGGCAAAGCCCGCTTCATCTCCATCACAAGCCACCTTCCGGAAGTGCTCCTCAAGGCCGTCAAGGCCTACCGTTTCGACGCCATCATGGAGTGGATAAACTACTACGACTACTTCAACTTCCCCCTCATCTATGACGCCATCCTTCCGGCCTGCGTCGAGCGCGGGATCGGCATCATCTGCATGAAGCCTGTGGCGGACGGGCTGCTCTGGCGCCCCGAGTCCGCGGCCAATGCATTCCGGTGGGTCTGGAGCATGCCGGAGGTCACTTCGGCCGTGGCGAGCAACAACACAATGGGCCTGCTGGCGTCCAACCTGGTGCTTGCGAAGAGCTACAGGCCAATGACGGAGCGCGAGAAAGAGAACCTGTATCTGAAGGCCCCCGAGCTGGCGAACTACGTCTGCCGCCGCTGCCGGTCGTGCATGCCGAACGGCGCCGGCCTCGACATACCCGAGATACACCGTCTCGAAGGCTACTATGACCGCCAGATGATGCCAGGCCCCGTGATGACTCTGCCCGATCCGGAGCTTCGCGCGGGGCTGAACGATTGGTTCGGCAACCGCGCCTACGCTCGCGCCGCCTACACCGCGCTTGGGAAAAAGGTCACCGCCGACACTGATTGCTCTGACGTAGAGCCTCGCTGCCCGTATGGCCTGCCCATTGCGGCCAAGCTGAAGTGGATCGCGAAGAAGCTCTCGTCTTGATGCGCGCCGGCCCGCGCCTCTTCCGGGGTCCTGCCGGACAGCCCGTGCACCTGTTCGACCTTGGCCAGAATTCAACGACGGCTGCGGCTTCGCACAGTCCAAAATTGGCACACGCAGAACCGGTAATGATAGAATGCGCTCTGTATCTCGTATGTCCAGGCAAGGAGTTAGGGAAATGAAGCGGAGGGTTCTGGTTGGGCTCCTCATTGCAACTGCAGCGTTGGTAGCCTTCGCGGCCGCGGCCGTAGCCGGAGTGAACGCCGGCACGGACACACAAGTGACGCTTGCCGTACCGGCACCTGCAGAAGGCTTCAGCGTTGCCATCCTCGCCGACAGAACCACGGGCCCTGACTCCGGCCTCGCGGTGCTGGAACGCGCCGTCGCTGAGATCAACCTTCTCAAGCCGGACTTGGTCGTGCACATCGGCGACTTTGTCCCGGGCTACATTCGGGACATGAATCAGTGGGAGCAGGATATCCAACGCGTGAAGGGCATACTCGCCCGCCTGGAGGCGCCCCTCTTCCCTCTGGCAGGCAACCACGATGTCATCACGGGCACGGGAGACCCGAATGATCGCCGCGGCGAGGAGCTTTACAAGCGCTACTTCGGGCCGCTCTACTACTCCTTCGACTACCGAGATACGCATTTCGTCTGTCTCTACACCGAGGAGACGTTAGAGTCGGACCCCCGCTTCAGCAAAGCGCAACTCGACTGGCTGGAGAAAGACCTGGCCGGAAGCAAGGCCGGGCGCATCTTCATCTTTCTGCACAAGCCGGTCTGGGAGTACCCCAATGCGGGCTGGGACGCGGTGCACGCGCTGCTGCGCCAGCACCCCGTCCGGGCTGTCATTGCCGGCCACTTTCACCACTACTACAAGTCGGAGAGCAGAGACGGCATCCAATACTACGTCCTCGGGGTGACGGGCGGCCGAACTTTCTCACCCGAACTGGCCGGCGGGCTGGAGCATTATTGCATGCTTCGCATAGACGCGGCGGGCTTCCGTCTTGCCCTCTTAAGGCCGGGCGGCGTCATCGCCGATGACTACATAACGAACACAGACTACAAGAACATGGAGCGCCTGCGGCTTCTGTCCGGAGCCGAAACCGGAGTCGAAGTGCCGATCCGGAGCCCTGAACTTGGACCGACGGATGGCCAGGCGGCCGTGGTGGTGACGAATCCGCTCGCCATGCCCCTGCGTGCAGCCGTTACCGGAGTAGCCCGCGGGGGCCTCTGGACCTTCCAGCCGCCGACACAAAGCCTTCTGATAGGGCCCGGCGGCCGGGAACACGTTCAGGTGGGCATCCGCTCGCCCCAAGTCGAAGCCGAGCGCCTCGTGGTTCCCGAGGTGGAGGTGCAATACACTTACGTGGACAGCAAGGGGAGAACCGTGCCCATCACCTTGCCCCGGCGCATCCCGCTGTTCAGGGAAGTCCATGTGGGGCTGAGCGAGGCGCCCGTGTCTCTGGACGGCGAGGCGAACGAGGCTGCCTGGCGAGAGGCGCCGGTAGTCTCGACCTCTGTCTGGCAGGCCACTCCCTTCGAGACCGGCAAGCCGGGCCCCACTTTCCGACTGATTGCGGCCCGCACAGGGCTCTACTTCTACGCGGAGTCGGCAGATGCCATAATCTCAAACTTCCGGGGGAGCCGCATTTTGAGCGATGCACTATTCATCGGCGCCACGTCGGCTGCCCAGAACCCGGAAGGCAACGGCAAGGCCTTGCCGGTTGTGGTCATCTTTCCGTTCGGGCCGGCCGGCTCGGAGGAGGCGTTGCGCGCAACCTGGGATCCGAAGAGCCCTGCAGGCGCACCCGCGCAGGGCGTTCGGGTCGCGGCGAAGGTTCTCGACGACCGGAAGGGCTGGCACTGCGAGGGGTTCGTGCCGTGGGCCGCGCTCCTGGGCGAAGGGAGCGGCGCGCCCCAGGACCTGCGCTTCAACATAGGCGCGTGGGATAACGACGGCGACTTCTTCACCGAGCTTTTCTCCTGGGCGCCGACCGGTGACGCAACCGAATGGGGTCAGCTACACATAACGGAAGCCGGACGCCGCTGAAACGCCCCGCGGCCATGTAGAGCCAGGAGACTGCGCCCGAGCGCGAGTTTGCTTGGGAGGGGCCGTTGCGACGAGGGAAGCGCCGTGCCCCGAAGGGGATAGACGCAGAAGCGAGGACGCGAACAGTACCCCTCCACCTGGACGGTCTGGCAGGCGACCCGAAGGCTCAGGCCAGACACGTCAAACAGAGCGTCGCTTCTCTAGTTAGAAGTAGCGCGTCGCACTACAAAGTAGAGTTCAGATCGTGCCCGCTTTCGTGGTGCCCACAGGCACGACGGCCATCGTCGAGTGAGCCCGCGGGCGCCCCCTTCTCGACCGAAGTTGCACAATCACATTGTTGATTTTGCCCTCGGGCAATCCATATACTCACCACTGAATGGAGGCCCACAAGAAGTGATGCCAGCGTCGTTGATGTAGCGAAGAGGCGCTGTGCGGAGCGTCTTAGAGTTTGGTGGGTGTCGGCGCTTATGGTCGCCGCAATGTGAATTCCAGAGCCATGAAACAGAGGTCGCGGCTCGCATGGGACGCCATGTCGAAACAAGGGGCGAGCAGGAGATCGTGCGGTTCCTCGGGAAGCTGCTGGAACAGCGTATTCCTGCCGTGCGAAGCGAATACAACCCCCAGTCGCCGTGTGGGTATTCCTATCCCATGGCTGAGGAATTCTTCAATCTGTCAGGCCAAGCGGCTGTTGACCTCCTGGAGGACATGGTCGCCGAGGGGCTCTTGGACCGAAGGCTCACGGATAAGGTCCATCTTTGCCCCTCATGTGGCTGGCACACGCTGAACTTTGTCGAGGTCTGCCCCCGTTGCCGCAACTTGACCATCGAGATTGAGAACGTTATCCACCATTTCGCATGCGCGTATGTAGGGCCCTGGTCCGAATTCAAGAAGGGTGTTGACCTTGTGTGCCCCAAGTGTAACGACGTGCTCCGTCATCTGGGAATGGACTACGAGAGGCCGTCCGACACGTATGTCTGCCGCGGGTGCGGGTACGTCTTCACCGACTCGGCCGTCGAGGGGCATTGCTTTCGCTGCAAGAATGTCGCCTCCGCCCCACAGCTCTCCGCCCAGAACGTCTACGAATACATGCCTAACCCGAAGTCGAGCCGTGCCGTGGAATACGGGCGCATTCAGGGACTGGACATCGAGTCCGTGCTGTTTGAGGAGCACTCGCGCACCTTCCGCAGGGATTTTCTGATCTTCGAAATAGATCGCGAGATCTACCGCGCCAGGCGGTATAAGTCCCCACTGTCCCTGGCTCTCATTGCCATTCAGGGCCTGGAGGCCGGCGCCAAGGTCCAAGGCGCCGTCGGCCTCGCCGACATACGCAGAGAGGTCTTCGAGCATATCGTCAGCACACTGCGCGACCTGGACGTGGTCAGCGCCGTCAATGACGGGTGGGCTGCAGTCCTTCTGCCCGAAACGCCGCTTGTCGCCGCCGCAACCGTCGCCCAACGGGTCAAGGGCAACGTGTCAGACTTCCAGTCTGTGAACCTCGCGGGGCCTGTCGTGGCCACGGCTGCAGTTGGAGAACTTTTGGAGGAACACGAGACGGGCACGGACTTTTTCGAGTACGTTCGCCAGATACTTACCTGGGCGCTGGAGAATCGGCCGGGCAACGTCGTAAGCGCCGACACGTGGAGAACGGAGGCCGGCAATGCATAAGATGCTGGCGCTGACGGCCGCACTGCTGGCAGCCATCCTTGTCGGCTGCCGGGCGTCCAGCCCTGAAATGGCTAAAGACGCAGATGATGTCTATGTGAGTATTGATGAGGCCGATCGCGCGTTCCTCTACTCCCACGTGGACGCACAGCGCCTGGTAGAGATGACCCGCCCCGGGGGGCGGCAGGCCGAGCCGGCCCATCTCTACAAATACCGGCCTGACACCCATGACCTGCAAGAGATCAGTAGCGCGGATCTCCCGCACGCCGCGCTTGGCGACAACGGGCTTATATCTGTGTCAGTCGGAGGGCACGGCGCCACGGTGAACCTGTGGAACTGGATTCGGAAGGACGTTACGCACCTCAGCCTGCGGCTCGACGGCCTGTCCGCCCGCCCGGTCAAGCTGCCGGACCAAGAAGGCGAGGCGTACGACGTGGTTTTCGCGGCCAAAGAGGCCTCCGTCTTTCCCGGCGTCCGCGACGAGGACCACGAGATCTTCAAAGCTCGGCTGCATACGCAGGCCAACGGCGGCACAACTGTGTTGAGCTTCCAGCAGCTTACTCACAACAACTGGAACGACCTCCAGCCCTCGTTCAGCCCGGACGGCCACTGGATAGTCTTTGTCACCGACCAACTGGGGCCCAAGAACGTGGCGCTCATGGACGCCAACGGCGACTTCGTGCGCCTCCTGACGAACACTGACAAGCGGAATTCCTACTTCCCTGCGGTTCTGCCGAACAACGAGGAATGCCTGTACGCCTCTGACGCGAACGGTCTGAGCAGCTTCTTCATCTGCGGTCTGGACGGAAAAGGCCACCGCCGGGCTTCCGGCCAGGAACTCAAGCAGATGCTCTTCTCCTGGGACGATGGGACGCGGCACACCTATCTTCTTACCGAGATTTTCGCGCACGAGAAGGGCCTGCGCCTCCTGCTGGGCCTGCCGCAAACGCTGAATCTCCTGGACCTGGTGCTGCTCGGCGAATGGAATTCGCCTACGTTGAAGCAGTATCGGGAGACGATCCAGGCCGCCCGCGCGGAGAAAGACCGGGACCGGAAGGCAAGAGGGGCTGTGGTCAGCGTGAGAGACCTCTACATGGCAGATGTGGGCGTGCTGGTAGACGAGCCGAGGTTTCTCAGCCCCGGCGACCGAGCCATCGAAGGCCTCAACCGCCTGCTGTTCACGCTCTCGTTCCCCCTGTTCCAGGGGTCGCTCGACAAAGCGATCAGCCAGCGTGACATGTGGCAGGAAATCGTCTACAGCCAGTCATATGTCAAATCGTACAACAATCTCGTTTGCGGAATAGCCACGGCGTACGCCGACTACAGCGAACAAATGGCCCGGGCACAAGTGCTACGGAGAATCCAGGACCTCAACCAGAAGCGGAAGTTCCTCTGGGAGGCGCGAGGAGCGGCCGGAAAAGAGCTTCCCGACAAGCCGATTGAAGCCGACAGTTTCATCAGCGCCACGGAAGCCGAGTTGACCGCAACCCTTGGCAAAGCCAGGGACGCGCGCGTCCGGCTCTGCGCAGCCGTAGGGCTCGGGAACATGGAGCCGATAGACATCCAGACGGAGGCTCTGAACTGGGAACAGCCGCCTCTGGCTCCCCCGCCGCTTCAAGAGCTTCAGGCACTGGCGCAGGTCAACCATCCGGACCTTGCTCGCCTGAAGTTCCTGGAACTGCGCGCTGCTGCCATCCGCGACATGGGGGCGCCTGAGACGCGCTCTCGACCGACAGTAGACCTCACGTATGGGTACGGCACAGACCATATCTTCGATGGCGTTGTAGACGACTTCATCGCGCTGGGCATCGGACACTCCCTGCCACTGGCGACGCTCGGCATAGACAGGTCCTATAAGGAGCAATGGACACACGAAGTGCTGGCATACCAGCACGAGCGCGAACAGGCGCGGCTGAACGTAGACGCCGACCTTCAGCAGAGCTATTCCGCCCTGCAGTCGGTCCTTGACGAGTTCAAAGCAGCCAAAGACGCCCTCGGCGTGGCCGCCGAGAAGGTGCGTTTGAGCCGCATTTACGGCGCCAAGAGGGTCATGCCGGAGGCGAAGCAGCATGACATAATGGAGCAGACCGAGGCGCAGATAGCCGGCTTGAACCAGCAGATGGTGTTGATCTTGCTTCGGGCCGAGTTCTACCGGACATTCGCCAAGTGCTACTGCAACGCCGGCCTTGCCCGCAATCTCATGGATGTCCTTGCAGAGAAACCGGGCGCGCGAATGGCCCAGCGGCGCTCGGTCTGGCTCTGGCGGTCGCTCGAAGTCGCCATGGACCCCCAGATGCGCGAGCAGTTCCTGCGGGTCTGCGCCGAGCAGGGCATCAACCGGGTCTACTGCTTCGTCGGGCAAGTGGAGAATGAATACTACCTCCAAAAGCACAACTGGGAGTTCGGCTACCTGCTTGACTTGTGCAGGCAGCGCGGCGTCGAAGTGTACGCACTCGTCGGCGACCCACACTGGGTGGAAGGGACCTCGCAGGCCCAAACTGGGGACCTGATCGCAGGCATCATGCAGTTCAACGCCCGCACCCAGGAGGGCAAGGCGGGGTTTGCCGGCGTGAAAATCGACGTCGAACCACACGCCCTGCCAGCCTGGAACACGCCGGACGGCCGCGCCCAACTTATCAAGGCTTATCTGAGCACCATAGATTACATAAAAGCGGTATCCCGCCAGGGCAACTCCTCAATTCCGATCACGCTGGACGTGCCGTACACGTACGGCGACATAGCAGTGCCCGATGGCGGGAAGAATCTCTTCGAGACGCTGTGCGACCGGGCGGACGGGCTGACCCTCATGGCCTACCTGAACTCAGCGGACCGGATCACCGAGAAGGCGCTGCCGCTGCTTGAGGTAGCACAGCAGCACGGAACCTCACTTGAGATCGGCGTCGAAACCGGGCGCGGGCAGCCCGAAGGGACCTCTTTTGCCGAGCAGCCCATCGAAGATATGGTCATTGTCTTGAACACGCTTTACGAACGGTTCATGGGATTCCGGAGCTTCGCGGGCTTCGCAATCCATGACTACAACGGCCTCGCGCAGTTGATTGAGAAGAGCCATGGCCATCAAGTTCAGGCGCATTGAAGACCGCAAAGAATCCATCATCCAACTGCGGCGTCGTGAAGTTGACAGGACGCATCGCAGGCGCGTAGTGCCAAAGGTGGTGATCCTGTTGTTGGTCCTCGCCGGCGCTGCGGCCTGCCTGCTCTATTTCCGGCCGCCTCGCATCGTCGCGCCCTTTGTCGTCCGAGTAGACTCCGTGCAGATCTCCTCTCCGTTGGCCGGCACCGTGGAGTGGCTGATCAGCCGGGAAACGAAGGAAATCCATGCTGGAGACGTCATCGCCCGAATCTCCACACAGCCCGCGACGGCTGATTCCCCGACGGCACGACTTACGGACCTGCGACTCCGTGCGGCCGAGGCAACCGCCCAACTGAAGACGGAGCAGGCGAACCGCGACGTAGCTGTCCATCAGCTCCAGGAACAGCAACGCCAGCTCAAAGAGGAGGTCGAACGTTGGGATGAACCCCTGAGACGCGCAGAAACGGAGGCGGAAGAGGCCCGGGGGAACCTCGATTTCCGCCGTCGCAACCTGGAGTCTGCGGAATCCCTGATGGCCCTCGACGCCATCACCAGAGATGATTACCTGACAGCCAGGCGCGCCCAGGAATCGGCACAAGCCGCCTACGACGCAGCAGAAAGCCGACTGAGAGGCCTGAAGGCCGAGTTGGTCGCCGCCAGGGAAACGCTGACGGCTTTCCAGAATGCGCTGCAGGCTTCGATGGCATTGGCTGACAGCCGCGTGCAGGGCGCCCTGGCAATGAAGGACGCCCTTGACAAGCCCGTCCATTCACAGACGGCCGCATTTTCCGAAGACGAAGGAGAGTTCATCGTCCGCGCCCCTTCCTCCGGCATCCTCCTGGAACTGAACGTGACTGAGAAGAGCCATGTGTTCCCCGGCGATTCTCTCCTGAAGCTCTACAAACCTGAGAGCAAAGTGGCGGGCGCCTACGTGGCCGTTCGCTATCGGGAGTCCCTGAAGAAAGGCGCAACGGCGCGCCTTTACGGGGCCGGGCACAAGGAGCCCGCCGTCGGCGAGGTGACCTTTATGGACGCGCGCGTTGTCCCGCTGCCGCCCAGCCTAGAGCGCCGCGTTGGCTACGGCGAGGCCAACGCCATCTCCGTGGACATCCGCTTCACGGAGGCCGCCGGCGCGCCGTTCCTTCCGGGCGAAACCGGCAAGGCTGTCATAGAGTAACAGGATGGAATTGTCCGACCGGCTGCTGATCCTCGCGCACGACTACCTGATGTACGTTCGCGACCAGTTCACGGAGCGCACCCTTCTGACCTGGTTCCTGTTCTTCTTTCCGCTCGTGATCTTCTTCGAGTTGCCCCGTTACGCCACTCCTCTCCTGGTCCTGCCCCTCCTGAGGTTGTTCCGTTGGCCCCCCGACGACAGAGAGGCAAGAGAGGCGTTCCTGCGCACGAACCCGTCTGTAAGCATCATTGTCGCCGCGCGCAACGAGGAGGAGGTCCTCGGGTCCACCATCGAGTCCTTGCTCTCCATTGACTACGCGAACAAGGAGATCATCGTCGTAGACGATGCAAGCACCGACGGCACGTATGAGATCGCGAAGGCCTACGCCGACCGCGGATTGATTAGACTGCTCCGGAACACGTCCCCCGCCGGCCGCGGCGGGCGTCCCATCGCCTCAAACTTCGGCTTGCGCTTCTCTACGGGCGATTTCATCATTAGCGTAGATGCGGACACGACCTTCGACCGCGACCTGATCTACCGCCTCATCGGTCCGTTCTACGATTCAAAGGTCGGGGTGGTTGCGGCGAACCTGAAAGTGCGCAATGTGGGCGATTCCGTTTGGGCGGATGTCCAGGCTGCCGAGTACACCATGGTCATTGGGCTGTGGAAGAGATGGACGAACATCTTCGGCACGACTCTGCAGGCCTCCGGCGCGTGCGGCGCTTTCCGGCGAGAAGCGCTGGTGGATGCCGGTGCCTGGTCCGCAGAGATCACCGAGGATATTGACATCTCTATGAAAGCAAAGAAGCTGGGCTGGAAAGTGCTGTTCGCGCCGCGTGCCATCGCCCTCACTACCGTGCCGAGCACTTTCCGCGGGCTGGTCAGGCAGCGCGTTGACTGGGACAGAGGCGTGTTGAGGCTCTACTACCACAAGCACGCCGACGCGCTCAGATTCTGGCGCTTCGATTTCGGCACCGCCTGGGAGATGGCGCGAGAGTACCTCATGACCGTAGCATTCAACCTCCTTTATGCCCTCTATTTCCTGGTGATGATTGTCTATAGCGTCAAGCTGCTCTCGTTCATCCTCATTGCATGCTACCTTTTCTATTCATTGCTCACATTTATCACGCTGCTGGTGGCCATATCGTTCAGTGAGCGCCGCAGGCACGAGTGGTGGTTGCTTCAGTACGCGCCTGTCTACCCGCTCTACAAGGGGATACTCAGGTGCGTGCGCTCGTACGCGCTGGTCATGGAAACGTTGCGCCTGCGTTACCGTGATCCCTACTTGCCTAACACCGCGTACGACAATGCCGAGCGCTGGTAGGCGCACAACGCATTGAACGCATAGCCCGCATTCTCCTGCCGCACTGCCTACCCGCGCACACGTGTGGCTCTTCGGTCTTCCCCACATCCCGCTGATGCCCGCCACAGGGCCTCGTCTTCCGAACCAGCAGTGGAAACCGCACGCCGGAAGCGGTACCCTGCCAGCCCAGCAAGTCTGACATGGCCCTGCGACCTCAGATTGCAGATGACGGGGGAGGCCAACGCGCAAGAGGAGGACCCATAGTGAGTACGGATCGGCTGACAGACGAGGAGTTGGACCGACGGCGGCGGATGAAGTGGTGGCACGAGGCCAGATTCGGAATGCTCGTAGTTTACGGGCTGTATTCGCATCCGCGCTTCCTGGGCGCCGAGGACATGTATTGGGAAAAGATCCCGGTCAAGGAGTACGAGAAGCTGGCCCGCGAGTTCAGGCCACGCCGGGACGCGGCCCGCCTGTGGGCGGCCCTGGCAAAGAAAGCGGGGATGAAGTACGTGGTGCTGGCGGCGAAGCACGACGACGGGTATTGCCTGTGGGATACGCAGCAGACCGACTTCAACTCGGTCAAGACGGGGCCGAAACGGGACCTGCTGGCAGAAGGTGTCGAGGCCTGCCGGGAAATGGGGCTCAAGGTGGGTTTTGGCTTCGTTGTGAACGACTGGCGCGATCCGGACTGCGTGCGCGCGGCCAAGAGCAAGCGGGCACGGAGACGGTATCTCGACTTCGTGCAGGGATGCGTGCGCGAACTGATGACGAATTACGGAAAGATCGACATCATGTGGTATGACTATCCCGCGGCTCTAAAGACGCCCGAGCTATGGGAGAGCCGGAAGACGAACAAGATGGTGAGAGAGCTTCAGCCCGACATCATCATCAACAACCGCCTCCTGCTGCCTGAGGATTTCGGCACGCCGGAGGGACATATCACGGCCCTTGACCGCTCGTGGGAGTCATGCATGACGCTCACTGGAACGGGCATATGGGGTTGGCGATGGGAGCCGGAGGAAGACTGGGCGAGCCCGCGGGCGATTGTCGAGATGATCCGGCAGGCGACGAGCGGCGGCGGGAACCTGTTGCTTGACTTCGGGCCGGAACCGGACGGAACGCCCCCGGAGAACGTTGAAAAGCGCCTCCTCAAAGTTGGCAAGTGGCTCAAAGGAAACGAGGAAGCGGTATACGGCATGGTTGACCGGGTCGGACGGGAGCACTTCCATCCCTGGCTGAAGAATGGGAAGTGGACGCGCAGGGGGAACGTCGGGTATTTCTGGTGCAGGCACTGGCGTGGGAGCAATTTGGTCATCGCAGACGAGTTGACCAGGGTGAAGCGGATCAGCTTCGTCAAGACGGGGGAGTCGGTGAAATTCACGTGGGAACCAGGCAAGCTGGTGCTGACGGGGCTTCCGGAAAAGGACCCCGATCGGATTGCACACACGACGGTGTTCAAGATTGAGTTTGCCGGGCCGCCGAGGCGAACGTCTGATCACGGGTACCCGCTGGTGTGGTGCGGACGCTAAGGCCGGAGCCTTGACAAGGGACCTCAATAGGGGAAAATGCGAAGCGTTTGACACCTCTGCGAGAGGCCAGAGCCGGGGATTGAGGACGAGAAAAAGCAGAGCGCGGAGCGCCCAGTACAGGACTTCCGCGAGGGGCGCGGGGCGATGAACCGATGAAAGGATCGTCACAATGGCAAGTGATTGCTTGTGCACGTATTGGTTGGGCTTGGCCGCTCTTGCGGCTGTGGTCCCTACCCTCGCCCCGGCCCAGCCCGCGAAAGACATCGCAGTAGTGCCAGCGCCGCGGCCTGACCGCCCCGGCTGGATGGCTCGACATGAGAGCCTCAATGCCCGCATTCGACAAGGGGACGTCAACCTGATCTTCATCGGCGATTCGGTTGTGCAGGGCTGGGAAGATAACGGCAAAGACGCGTGGGACAAGTTCTATGGCAAACGCAGAGCCGTGAATCTCGGCATCGGCGAAGACCAGGCGCCGCATATTCTGTGGCGTCTCGAACACGGCAATCTGGATGGCATCTCGCCCAAGCTCGCGGTCCTGATGCTCGGCGGCGATTACGGCAGTGGCAGCACGCCGGAAGAGATTTCCGCAGGCACTCGGGCGGCGGTGGAGAGGCTGCGCGCCAGACTCCCGGGAGCCAAAGTCCTTGTCATAGGCATTCTTCCTCAAGGGCCGAACAGCGATGATCCGCGCCGCCAGGTCAATGCGAAGGCCAACGAACTCATCTCGAAGCTTGCGGATAACAAGGCAGTGTACTTCCACGAAATCGGTTTCGCGTTTCTGGGCCCCGATCAGACCCCGCAGAAAAGCCTGATGCCCGACCAGTTCCATCTTTCGCCGCAGGGATACCTGGCTCTCGCCGAGTGGCTCGATGATGAAGTGACGACCCTCATGGGAGAGCTGGAGAATCCGTTGGTGCCAGTGCCGCTTTCGTCCCTCGACTGGTGGTTCAAGAAGCATGAAAGCCTCAATGCCCGCGTAAAGCAAGGCAACGTGGACCTTATCTTCATCGGCGACTCGATTACCAACGGTTGGGACAACGAGGGGAAAGAAGTCTGGGCGAAGTACTACACCAAACGCAACGCCGTCAACCTCGGCATAAGCTGCGATCGGATTCAGAACGTCCTGTGGCGGCTGGATCACGGCAACATTGACGGCATCTCTCCCAGGTTGGCCGTCGTGATGATCGGCAGCAATAATTCCAGCCGCAGCAAGCTGGAGGAAATACCCGAAGGAATCAAGGCCATGGTGCAGAGGCTGCGCACCAGGCTGCCGAACACAAAAATCCTCCTGCTGGGGATTTTCCCCCGGGGGAAAGATAGCCAGGATCCCTGGCGTCAGATCAATAGCAAGGTCAACGATCGTATCTGCAAATTCGCGGACGGCAAGATGGTGTTCTACCTCGACATCGGCTCGAAGCTTGTTGCGGCTGACGGAACGGCGAGCACGGACGTTTTGCGCGACCTGGTACATCCCGCCGCCAAAGGCTATGCGATCTGGGCCGAGGAGATCGAGCCGATGGTGGCGGAGTTGATGGGAGAGAAGTGAAGCGCCAGCAGCATGGCGCAGGAGAGAGCCGGCTGTGCCTGAACAGAGGTTCAGGGTACGCGGATCATTTTGCAGGGAGCTACGGCCCTATTGCAGAACCCGCTCCCTCGGCCCGGGCCCGAAGCTTGCCCGCCGGCCGTGTGGCGGGCCAGGATGGGGTTCTGCAACAGCACCCAAAAGGAGGCTTGAGGCACGATGGAAGACGCACAATTGAAAACTGTGAGCGCAAAAGCTCGGGGAAAGCCCGAGGCCACGCGCACACTGGAGGAGCGAGATCGTCGGCGCAGGATGAAGTGGTGGCATGACGCACGCTTCGGCATGTTCATCCACTACGGGATCTATGCCGTGTTGGCACGCGGCGAGTGCGTGATCTTCTGGGAGCAGATCCCGCTAAAGGAGTATGACAAGCTGACGCGCTCCTTCAAGACGAAGCCGGGCGCCCCGCGGGAGTGGGCAAAGCTCGCCAGGAAGGCGGGGATGAAGTACATGGTGCTCACCGCCAAGCACGGGGACGGCTTCTGCCTGTGGGACACAAAGCAGACGGAGTTCAACGCCGTGAGGCTGGGCCCCAAGAGGGACATCGTCAGAGAGTACGTGGAAGCGTGCCGCGAATTCGGCCTCGGCGTCGGCATCTACTACAACCTGAACGACTGGCGGAACCCGGACTGCGTTGCCGCCCTAAAAAACGAGCGGGCACGCAAGCGATACCTCGACTACGCGCGGGGATGCGTGCGCGAACTCATGTCCAACTACGGCAAGATTGACGTTCTGTGGTATGACTATCCGGAGGCGCTCCCGACTGCCGAGCTATGGGAGAGCGAGAAGATGAACGCCATGGTGCGGAAGCTCCAGCCGGACATCATCATCAACAACCGCTCCAGGCTGCCGGAAGACTTCGGGACGCCGGAGGGGCACATCACCGCCCAAGACCGCGCATGGGAATCGTGCATGACTTTCACGAGCGAAGGGATATGGGGCTGGCGGTGGGAGCCTGAATCAGAGTGGGCTACCGCCAGAGACATCGTTGAGTGGGTGAGGCAGGTGACGGCAGGCGCAGGCAACCTCCTCCTCAACATCGGGCCGCTTCCGGACGGATCGGTGCCGAAAATCTGCGAGGAACGCCTCCTGCAAGTTGGCAAATGGCTGAAGGGAAACGAAGAGGCAGTATACGGGCAGTTTGACCGCGTAGGGCACGACAACTTCCATCCGTGGATCCCATACGGAAAGTGGACTATGAAGGGGAAAGTGTCGTATTTCTGGTGCCGCCACTGGCCGGGGAAGGAACTCGTGCTGGTGGATATAAAGGCCCCCGTGAAGCGGGTGAGCTTCCTTAAGACCGGCAAGCCGGTGAAGTTCCGCCAGGACCGCACAACCGGATCCCTGGCGTTCGTGGGGCTTCCGCAAAAGGACCCCGATCCGATCGCACACACCACGGTCTTCAAGGTCGAGTTCGAGAGAGTCCCGAAGCGCAAGCCCGAGAACTTCTACGCCTTGGTGTGGTGCACTCAATAGGGCTCCGCTGCGGAACCTGCTCCTTCGGCCCGCGGCCAGGACGGGGTTCTCCAACAGTGCCTGACCCCGGCTTCGCGCGCGTCCTGATCCCAGGTCGAGGAGGTCAGTTGGTGGAGAGGTCGGTTCTTAGGATCACCATTGTTTCGGGCTTTGCGCTCCTGCTGGCCGCTTGCGGCGCCGCCGAAGTCCCGGGGGACCTGCTCACGAGCACCCCCCGCTTCGCTGAGAGAAAGGACGGTAAGGTAGGCATGGTGCAGAAGAGTGCAACAATCGGCGTCTATTACTTCGACGGTTGGGCAGGCCGGAACCGCTCGGCGGATGACCCGAATGAGCCCTGGGCGCGCAACGCCCCCATTCACCTTACCAGGCGCATGGTCGAGGAGTTCCCCGCGCGCGAGCCGGTCTGGAGCTGGCGGGACGACTCAATCCAAGTTATGGAACGCCAGATAGACACCGCGGCCGACCACGGCATCGGCTTCTTCGCCTTCTGTTGGTACTGGCATGACAACGGCGGGCCCCTCAACCCCGAAGGCATCAAGACGGATCCCAAACACACCGGCATGGAACTCTTCATGCAAGCCAGGAACAACGACCGCATGAAGTTCTGCCTGATGCTCGCCAATCACGGCGGGTTCGAGATCAAGGGCGCCGAAGCCTGGAAACAAGGCGCCGATTTCTGGATTCCATACCTCAAGCACCCACGCTACATGACCGTGGGCGGGAAGCCCCTGATCATAGTGTTCGAGGCAAGAGGAGGCGACAAAGAAGGCTTCGCCTACTTGCAGGACGCTGCGCGCAAGGCCGGCCTTCCCGGCGTCGCCCTGGCAGCCTGCGGCCCGGGTCTGCCTGAGATAGGCTACACGCTCAGGACCCACTACAACCTCGTCCCGGGCTATACCGCCGGCTCGGAGGCGCATCCGTATTCGGAACTTCTTAAGTATCACGAGGACCGCTGGGAAGGCACGCCCGCGCAGCCCTACATGCCCGTCGCCATAGCAGGCTGGGACAAACGCCCCTGGGAAGGCCCACAAGGCATGAACCAGGCCCCCGGTTGGTACTTCCCGGACGCCACGCCAGAGCAGTTCGCGGCCCACATTCGCAAAGCCGTGGCCTGGATGGACGCTCACCCGGACAGGACCCCCGTCGAGCGAATAGTGATGATCTATGCGTGGAATGAGTACGGCGAAGGCGGCTACCTGGCGCCCACCAAAGGAGACCCGGACGGCCGGTACCTGCGCGCCCTTCGTTCCGTGCTGATGCCCGCCGCACCTTGAGAAGCTCCGTCGCATCGGCTGGCGGCACGCCGTCGGCCTCGCTCGCAATTCTGCTGCCGTGCGGCATTGCAGTCCGCCATAGGCGGACTGCTGGCACTAGCCCAGCGATTCATCGCTGGGGTGCCTCGCCGGTCTTGGGGAAGCGTCCCGTAGGGACGCCTGAGTCGTAAGGCTCTTCCCGCCGCACCTTGAGAAGGTCCCTCGCCCCTCGTATGATCAATCATTTGCGCGTCGCAGCAGAAGCACCATGACGAAGGAGACGATATGGTCGTGTTCCGAGGAAAAGTGATGCTGGTGCCGTTTGCTTGCGCGGTGTTTATGACCCTTGCCGCCGACATCGGCCTCCCAAAGACCCTCGCACAGGAAGGAGCCGCCGTAATGCCACAAACAGGCGCCGTCTACTATATTGATTTCAAGAATGGCCGTGATGACAACGATGGCCGCGCCCCCCTCTCCGCCTTCAAGCGCTGCCCCGGCGACGGCCAGGCTGCTGCACGCGCCGGCGCCGTCAAGCTCGCTCCCGGAGACAAGGTCATCTTTAAGGGCGGCGTCCAATACCGGGGCATAGTCACCGTGGCCTCCTCCGGCGAAGACGGCAAACCCATCGTCTACGATGGCAACACGTCCGGCGACTTTGGCACAGCCAAAGCCATCATCCAGGGAGCCGAACCCGTCACCGGCTGGCGAAAGGTCGCCTCTGCTGGCGAAGTCGAAGGCAACCCCCATTGGGACATGCTGTACTACGCCCATCTGGATGCCGCCCACACTTTCTTCAACTTCAGCCTCTACGAAGGCGACACTTTCCTGAGCGCCGCCCAGGACCCTAAGCCCGAAGACCCTTTCTTCCATGACCGGCTGGCCTCTTACCGAAACACCGGATCCGCCGACGGCGCCTCGCTGACCGATCCTGCCTACTTTACGTCCGCGGACCCGGAGTTCTACAGCGGCGCCTACGTGGCGCTGCACATTCAGCCGAACATGATCTGCTACCAGCAGATCACGGGTTACATTCCCGCCGAGCACAAAGTGACCTTCAAGCCGCACGGGCAGCAAGGCTATGGCCCCGGACGCGGCCACTGCTACGCGCTCCTGAACAGCCTGAAGGTCCTGGACAGGCCGGGAGAGTACTACCTGGACGAGAAGAACGCCAAAGACGGCAAGGTGCGCCTGGTCATCTGGCCGTCTGCGCCAGGCCCGAACGGGCCGGAAAACGTCACCATCAGCACGCGCCCGCACGGGTTCTACATCCCCAGCGCCAACCACATCGTCATACAGGGATTCAGGATCACCCAGCAAGGCGGCGAGCCGAAGGCCGCCGCCGTCATGAAGCCGTCCGGCGTGCCGGGCACGGACATCATCATCCGCAACAACGAGGTCTGCCGCGTCTGGCCCACCCCGAACGTCAATATCACCAGGCTGCAGGGCATTCAGGGCGCCATCACGCTGCTCAACGTCTCCCACAACCTCGTCGAGCGGAACTCCATCTATGATAATCGTTGCATGGGAGTTCTCGGCGTTGGCTTCGATGACTCCGTCTGCCAGTACAACTTCCTCCGCAGGAACGGCTCGACCGGCATCTCCCTGCACGCGTGCCACCGATCCGCAATAAAGTACAACATTGTCTGGGACAACCTCGGCATCCACGCCAACGGCCTGACTGTCTACCTCGGCTCCAGCGACATGTTGGTGGAGGGAAATGAGGTCTACAACTCCAACGATTGCCTGACCCTCAGCAGTAGTGAGAATATCACCGTCCGCCGGAACATCCTGGACGCGCATGGCACCGAAGCGTGTATCGCGGCGTGGACCGGCCGGCCGATGAAGAACGTCACCATAGTCAACAACGTCCTCCTCCACGCCGGTGATGGCTGGAAAAGTGGCATCTACGAGGACGCCGGGATTGATGGCGTCATCATCAAGAACAACATCATGGACGGCATCGCGGTCAGCAGGCGCGGCATCCGGGGGGAGCTGAGCAACAACCTCTGGACTTCCAAGGGCAGGGATTTCCAGGGAGATAAGCCGGGCGACATCTTCGAGTCCGACCTGCGGAAGATATTCATGGACGCGGACAATTGCGACTACCGCCTCAGGCCGGGCAGCCCGGCCATCGGTGCCGGCACTGAGACGGACAGCAAAGAAGACATCGCCGGCACCGCCGTCCCGCAGGGAGCGAAGCCCGACATCGGGGCTTATCAGTTCGTGCCCGGCGGCCCGCAATACCGGAAGGGCCATGCGGGGACCCTGGCGCCGCCGATACGGCCCTCCCCTCCGTCCACGGCCCCCTCGCATTGACCTCGGCCATCATGCGGCGTCACGGCCGCCCGGCGAAGGCGACGATTCCTGTCCGTTCGCCGACTTCAGGTCCCGCTTTGCCTCGGCGAGCTTGCCCGCGAAGGACCCCTTGCGGAACTGCGCCGTCCACTTCCCCATGATGTGCCAGCCCGCCACGCCCATCAGGCTGTTCCACCATCTGTGAGACCACCTATGCCAGCCGACCCTCAGGTCGTGCAGGTATAGCACGATGGCCGGGAACGATAGAATGTTCAATCCCACCCACAGGAAGTGCCCGAACCGGTAGAAGCGCCCCATGATCTGGAGAATGGAAGCCTGCATCTCCTCGGCCGTCAACGGCTCGTCCGGCTCGAATAGCGGGAAGTTCCCGTCGTAGTACTCCCACCCCACGTGCTCCGTGGAGTATATCCTGTTCTGCTCCTTCAGCCGGCGCCTCAGTTCGGTCCCGGGAAGCGGCACGGGCAGGAGAACCTGCAACGTGTCAATCCGCGCCTTGCGGATGAAGCGGCGGAACCGCTTCACGCGTTCCTGGGCGCTCATCCTGAACTCGACCCCGGGCCTCATCGGGTAGCCGAAGATGAACATGCCGTGCACCCAGAAGCCGGCGCGGTGGTACAGGCGCGTCATGGCCACCATGTCGTCGGGCTTCAGACGCTTGTTCATGGCCTGAAGCTCCTCGGCGATCGGCGACTCAAAGCCGATGGCCACAGTGTTGATCCGGGCCTCGCGCATGGCCTGCAGTAGCTCGGTATCGGGCGCCTTGTCCAGCCTGATCTGGACCATGAGGCTGAACCGTACCCCCACCTGCCGTTGGTAGTCGCGAAGCATTCGGCACAAGCGCAAGGTCTCTTCGCGGTCCTGACCGAACAGGTCGTCAACGATGAAGAACTTTCTTGCTCCCTCCTTCTCGTACAGGGACGTGAACTGGTCCATCAGGCGCTCCGCCGAGGCGTAGCGCGGCTTGCCTTTGACCGTGCAGAACTCGCAGTTCATGACGCAGCCCCGCACGCGGCCGACCGGGTATGTGCTCACCTGAGCGTAGCGGAGCAGCGAGAAGTCGGGCACGGGCAACCCGTCCAGGTCGGCCACGGGATCACGCGTTGACTGCCTGACCCGGCCGTCCCCGTCCAGGTAGGCAATGCCGCACACGTCCTCCTTCCGCCTTGTCCCGTCGAGAACCTCGAGCAGCTCCTTGATGACCTCTTCGCCTTCGCCCCCGACCACGTAATCAACGCCGCCGCGCAGCGCCTCATCAATATTCTCGTCAACGAAATGCTGGCCGCCGGCAATGGTGGGGACGCCCAGGCCCCGGTAAAAGGACGCAACCCGCAGAAGCCGCGGGATCGTGCTCGTCAGGCCCCCATAGAGGCCCACGGCGTCGGCTGGCCGTATCTTCTGCAGCACGCTGTGATCGGGCAGGCCCTCCGAATCGCGGGGCGCCTTGCGGCGGTAGTTGTTCTCGTCAATCACTTCCACGTCCCACCCCGGGACGTCGTTGACGGCCGTAGCCACGCAGATCGGACCCAGGGCCGTCATCCTTCGCGCGACGCCGGAGTAGACGTTGAAGGCCGGGTAGGCAGGGACGATCATCCTGAGCCTGCGGCGACGTCTGCACGCATCACGTTCCGCCTGCACCTGATATCCTCCGTGAAAACCTGTTTCGTTTGCCAGAACTGCACAATACACAATCCCCCCTTTGAGAGCAAGGCATTTCGCACACATAGGCTCAGCCGGCGGCCCCGTCGCATTTCTGCGTTCTGCCTCGTGCTCGGCCCTTACCAGCGGGAGAATCGGTACGCATAACCCCATTCCTCGGGGGCGTCCAGGTAGAACCCGCTCAACCACCGCTTCTCGCCGGCCAAAGTTGCGCAAGAGGTCGAGTGTAGGGGAGACACGGCCCCCGGTCAACAGTCCATCCCTGACATCCCCTTATGGGCTTCATGACGGGAACGCCGTGGATGGTTCAGTTGCCAGGCGTTGGATGTTCAAGCGCGTCCTCGACCTCGGTTGGACGGTCGAACGCTTCGGTAACTTCGACATGAACACCGCGCACGGCTTTGGCGCTGACCGCTCGGGCAAGAAAGCCGAGCGCATCGGAAAGAAGTACCAATGGATCGCCTTCCACGAGTTCCTTGCTCGTGCTGCTGACAACCTCTCGTATCCCCCAGATCACCATGACGAGAGTGATGACCGATACAAGGGGCCATGGCAGTTCATCCACCTTCGGGACATCGACCCGTCCTGCCTGCTCCGCAAGACCGCGCGCGAAAGGTGGAAAAGCCACCAGAACACGTGGTGGTCTCCGTGCGGGTACAAGAACTGGCGAGCCGAAAGAGAAGACGAGACGTGGCTCAAAGCTTCAGACGACCTACCCTCCGCCCAGACGTTCTTGTCGGTAACGGGAGCGGATGGAGGCAGCCGCTGGTTGACTCTTGAAGGCTTCTACCGCTGGACTGAACCTCCGCCGCCTGGAGAAGACCCCTACTTCGCCGGGCGACGCGAGATATGGTACATGTTGAAGAGCTATCTGGTCAGAACAGCCGATGCTGATCAGGTCTTGGAATGGGCGAAGCACCAGCACTTCATGGGCCGCTGGATGCCGGAGTCCCGGGAGCTGACGCACGTCTACCTGGGAGAATTCTTCTGGTCCCCTGCCTTCCAGTACTACAACGTCCCCTTCCACAGCCACGACGCCTGGACCCGCGGGCACGATAATACTATCCCCAACCCCATACTTACCACCTCTGAGCAGTACGTGTGGGAGGAAGGCGGGTTCGATTGCTCGATAGACGACACGCTGAGCATCTGCTTCCCGTGCCAGTTGTTGGTGGAGGAGATGCGGCTGACCTGGAATGGCCAAGAAGGTAAGTGGTTTGACTCCCGCGGTGAGTTGGTGGCATTCGACCCCCCGGTTAGAGAGAACGGGCCTGGCGCTCTTCTGGTGAGGCGGAATCCGTTCGCCCAGTTTCTGAATGAACGCGGCTATCACATCATCTGGACCCTTTTAGGCGAGAAAATGGTTTGTCCTGGCATATCCGGGCGCAACCAGATCGGTCGTCTTGAGATCAGTGGCGTCTATCAGCTCAGAGCAGGAGAATTGCAGGGGGGTCTCACTTCACGATTTGAGCGCTTCCCAAGCCGCTGACCTCATGTGGCGATGCGCGCAGCTATTGCCGGACAACGACGAGTTGACAGCCGAGGCCCTTTACAGAGGCGGCACCTTCCTGATGAACCGAGACCCGAAAGCGGCAGACCGTTTCTATAAGGCCCTCGTTAGGCGATGCGGCAAGCTCCCCCTGAGCCGTCAGGCGGATGCCTTGCACTGGTTCCCGCCGCAGCACCCGCGGCCTGCGGTCAGCGGGATTACAGAACAGCCTCTGGAGGGCCAAGTCCCCTCAATGAAGTCTCTCAGAAACGGTCCCGCTGCCGTCGCGTCCGTTACTTCACACTTCAGAATTCATACTTCATACTTCCCTCCGCCATCGCGGGGGGCTTCCTGCTCCGCCTCGGGGGGCTCATACGGGCGGCTTCGCAGCGCAGGCGCGGATCGTGCCCACAAGCCCCTCTGAGGACGACTCTTTGAGCAGACAGGTTACGGCACCAGCCGCACGTATGGCTGCGGTTTGGTCTGTGTCTCCGTATGCGGACAGCCCTATGACGCTGATGCTGGGCAGTTCAGCCGTAAGCCGACGCGTCGCTTGAACGCCCCCCATGCCCGGCATCCTGACGTCCATGACCACCACGTCCGGATGCACGCTGTGCGCCAGCCGGAGCGCTTCTTCTCCGTCCCCGGCCTGGGCGACCACTTCCATGTCGGCCTCATGCTCCAGGCGCTCGACGAGCATCAAGCGCAGCTTCTCATAGTCCTCCGCGATCAGGACGCGGATCTTTCCCGCCGAGCCGCCTCCGCTCCCTTCTGCAGCCTTCGTTGCGAACTGCCGAGGCGCCCCGGCCATCTGCTCAAACCGGCCCAGGGGGGCAACAAGTGTTATGTACGTGCCTTGGCCCGGCGAACTCTGTACCTCGAGGCTACCCCCGATGAGTTCGAAGCGCCCGCGGGTATTGCTCAGGCCAAAGCCGATGTGGTCGCCGGGCTTTTCCGGGGCAAACCCGAGCCCCTCGTCCGCCACGCGGATCTCCGCCTGGCCGGAACCCAGGCTCCTCACTCGCACCTGAGCTGACTTCACGCCCGCATGTTTGACAACGTTGAGCAGCAGCTCACGGACGGTTTGGTACAGCAGAATGCATACCCCCTCGGCGTCGCACGGGATCTCAGCATCCGCGGTCACCTCGATGGCCAGGCCATAGGCCTCCTGCATATACTGGCCCAGCTGGCGCAAGGCAGCAGTCAACCCGACTTCGTGGAGCACAGGTGGACTGAGTTGGACAGCAAGGGACCGGCAAACCTTGACCGACTCGTCGAGCAGGCCTTGGACGTCCGTCAGCTCCCTTCTCCATTCGGCGGCGGCGTTCCCGGTGGCCGCAGCGTGGAGGCGCATCTTGGCGGCTACAAGCATCTGTTGAAGGTCATCATGAAGGAGCCTTGCCAGCCGTTCCCGTTCCCGCTGTTCAGCCAGCGTCAGCTCCACGGCCAGCGCGCGAAGCTGCTCGGTGCGCCTCTCCAGGTCAGCAAGTGTGGTTCTGAGCCTGTCTTCCGCCCGTGCGCGCTCGGCTACTTCGCGAGTCAGGGAGGCCGTCCTTTCCCGCACCTTGCTCTGCAGGGCCTGCCGGCCCCATCGGACCGCGTTCGTCAAGGCTGCCGCAGAGGCAAGCAGCAAGAGCTGACCCACCGTGTTCCAGTAGAGGACAAACGGACTTGAGTAGGAGACATGCCCAAGGACGGCAGCCACATGCCAGACCAGGGCGCCGGCAACGGCAACAAGATAGCCCGTGCGGGCAGTTCCAAACCATGAAGCCAGGATGACGGGCACCAGGTAAAGGACGACGACGGAGACCTCCAGGCCTGTGATGTAGTCCAGCCAGCCAATGAAGGCCAGAAGGAGCAGGCCTGCGCCAAGGACCAGGATTGACCGGCGTGCGGTAGATGAGCCTGTGGTCATGGCAATCTCCTACCCCGCGGAACTCGCCATTATGGGGCAAGCTGGCCAGTTCGCCCTGCAGTCAACCCATGTGGCAAAATGCTATGCTCTGAGTCCCTCGCTTGCTGTGGCCTTTGTGTGCATAGGCTATACCAGACATGTTACCACGCCAGACGGGTGGAAACAGAGCGAGACACACCTGGATGCCATGTCCAATCCCGGGCCGATGGAAGCGCTTGTGCCGGCAGCGCCTGCATGCGGGCGGGCTGACACGCCCTCCGCCCTGCATATACCCTCCTTCTAACGCCTGGCGTACTCCCTGAGAACTGGTCCAAGCCTTGTGGGGCGATCTCTTCTTAGAGGGGAGGTGGCGGCGATTCCGGCGCCCGCGCGAGGCCCAGAGCGCCTTGACGGCCTCGCTGAGGAGAACGGCAATTCCTGCGGCCGGCGAAACGCAAGCAGGCTCTGCTGACGAGCAACCTGCCAGGGACTTGTCTGCGTGCGCGCGCGCACAGGCAGATAGCCGGCTGGGCCACATCTCGTCAACGTCCCCTCAGTGCCTCAGCCGTTCTTCCCACCCCGCCTTACCCACAGTAATGGCCACACGCCCTGAGTTCGTGCGCCGGACGTCCACCGAGTGGGTCACGCCCAGGCAACTTATCTTCGCGCGAGCACGTTCAGCTCGGCTACCCGGCGGAAGTGGTGACCGCAGATCATCAATGTGATGGCCTGTGGCAGCAGGCGCGGCCGACGGAAGATCGTCCAAGTCAGCAGCTTCCAGTACTGCCAGCGTTCCCTGCCGATGATTCCCAGCCGCAGCATGGAGTACGCGAACGCCGCAAACCGGCCCGCGCTCACGGGCGTCTTGACAGTCGGAGCGCGGTACTCCCGCAGGAAGGTCTTGACGCGCTGGCAGTAGTTCTCGGGCGAGTAGATGTGCTTCAGAATCCGTTGATAACCCTCCTGTAGCGTCCTCGCCGGCATTCGCGGCACGATGTTCGTCGTGCCGTCCACGTTGTCGCCGGAAGTGAATCCGGCGATGCGGTTTTCCCGCCGCAGACGCTCGAAGAGGCGCGTGCCGGGAAAGGCCTGCAACACCCCGACCATCGCCGTCGCAATCCCGCTCTTCTGGATGAACTCCACCTGCCGCCGGAAGACGGAGGGCGTGTCGCTGTCGAACCCGACGATGAACCCGCCCTGCACCTGCAACCCTGCGCGCTGAATCTTCTTCACGTCCGCCACCAGGTCGCGCCCGGTGTTCTGCTTCTTGTTGCACTCCCGCAGGCAGGTCTCGTCGGGCGTTTCGATTCCGACGAACACCATGTCGAACCCGGCGTCTGCCATCATCCGCATGAGTTCCGGGTCGTCGGCCAGGTTCACGGAGGCTTGGGTGTTGAAGGTAACCCCGCGCCCTTTGCCCTGCCATTCGATCAGGGCAGGCAACAACTCGCGCTTGAGCCGGTCCTTGTTCCCGATGAAGTTGTCATCAACAAAGAAGATGCCGCCGCGCCAGCCGAGGGCGTACAGGCTGTCCAGTTCCGCGATCACCTGCGCCGCGTTTTTCGTGCGGGGGCGGTGGCCCAGGAGCACCGTCACGTTGCAGAACTCGCAATTGAAGGGGCATCCGCGCGAATACTGGATGCTCATATCTGAGTATTGTTTAAGGTCGAGCAACTCCCACTGTGGCGCAGGTGTCTGCTCGATGTCCGCGAACTCCGCAGTGGCATACAGGCGCTGGGGTCGCCCAGCCGCCAGGTCCCGCAGGAACGGCGGAAGGGTGAGCTCCGCCTCGTTCAGAACGAAGTAGTCCACTTCGGGGAAGTCCTGGTGCTCGGCGACGAAGAGCGGGCCGCCCGCCACCGCCGGCACTCCGGCGGCGCGGCAACGCTGAGCCACGGCGTGTGCCGAAGATCGTTGTACGGTCATGGCGCTGATGAAGACCATGTCGGCCCACGCCAAGTCCGACTCCTTCAGGTGCGCAGTTACATTGAGGTCCACCAGGCGCTTGCGCCAGCTTTCCGGAAGGAGCGCCGCCACGGTGAGCAACCCCAGAGGGGGCGAGAGCGCGCGCTTCCCGATGAACTTCAGTGCGTGCTTGAAGCTCCAGAAGGTGTCTGGGAACTCCGGATAGATCAGCAGTACGTTCATGGGTTTTCCTAACAAAGTGCCTTCGTCGCCAATCCCAAGCGACACGGGCCTGCACGCCATCCACCGGCGTGCATGGAGCGGGGCCGCGCGTCCGACCTCATTGCTCTTCCGTGCTCGTCTCCTCAACCTTCCTAAACAGCTCCCAAGCCGCAGATCTCCCTGGCCCGTACGACAAGCTGGTTTTCGGTCATCGTATCTGCAGTTTCTGTCCCCAGGACTCTGAGTGAAAGCGTCTCGACTTTCAGGATTTCCCTCTTCAACTCCATTTTGGCCTTCGCGGGGCCGAAGATGAAGATGCTCTGCGCGTCGAGAATCGCGTGGATCACTTTCCGGTAGTGCTCGCTCAGAGGATGCCTCCGTCTTCCTTCCACGCGCCTATTGGCTTTCGATTCGACGTGGAGGATCTCTTCCACCCCGTCAGTTATCGAGACAATGATAGCGCGCCTGTCGCTGGTCCATAGCACAATGCATTTTGCCACCTGGTCTTCACCAACTAATCACACGAGCCTCTATGCCGTCATCATCGCCACACGCATCTCGATCAGCAGCCCGTTTGCTCTGTTGCGGACCTCTGGCGGGCGGCTCGAAGCCTGTCATCTCTGAAAACGCGGCGTGTCAACGAACCTCTGCCGAGCCTATTCGGGGTCTCTCCGAGTCATTTGTTCGCCCTCTCAAGGGGCATGGAACAACCCGATAGGCTTGCCCAAACAGACAGCGCGGCTCTCGCATCAGCCCGGAAGCGCGGCTGTGCGAAGCGCTCCTATGTCATCGGCGCCTCTGAACCGCACCAACGACCACAACGATCAGAGCCACCACCAGCAAGATGTAGATGAAACCGCCGAACGTGTGCGAAGTGATCAGCCCAAGCAACCACAACACCAGGAGTATGATCGCAATGGTCCAGAGCATCGTTACACTCCTTGTCTATACTGTCGCCGCGTTCAGAACACCGTACGCGACCCGCCGACGGGCGTGACCGCAGTGCGCTACGCTCACACCTGCTCGCGCGGGATGTACAATGACACCGAATTTCGCCTCGGTCTGCATCACATCGCGGTCAAGGCAGCTTGCGCCCTTCGCGCCCGCCGGTCTTAGTGCCTATCCTGCTTCTGCTTGTCTTCTTCTTTCCGTTCCTTCTGCTCCTCCCGTTGCTCCTCTTGCCAGCGCCCACGCGTATAGCGGTAGCCTTGCTGGTCCTTCTCGTAGCGTGGGGCGACCCAGACGGCGTGCTCGTGGGGCGGGGCGGCCCAGTGGCCGGGTTCCCAGACGTACCGACGCCCGTTCCAGTCCCAGTAGCCGTCAATCCAGATGTGCCCGGGGGAGGGGCGGGACGGCCGCCGTTCCACCAGGGGCGGCGGCGGGGCCTCCCGGACGATAACGTACTCCGGCTGCTGCTGCCCCACATACACCGTCCCGCGGGAGGCGCGCTCCCTGACGAAGACGTCGCAGCCCAGCAGACCCAAGCCTACGACGGCGACCGATACCCACATCAGTGCTTGCAGCATCTTCATGGTCAGTTCTCCTTTCCCCAGCCTGTGTCTGACTCACGCATCACACCTCAGGCGCCTGAACGCCTTCTGCCTGGCGAGGGCCATGCGCCCGATCCAACGCATGGCCCTCTGCTGTCCAAATCACAGCGCGGACAACGCTCCTGCCGGCAGCGTGCGCACCACCGTGCCGTTTCTATCGGTCAGGTTGATCGTGCCATCCGGCGTTTTCAGCACCTTGCCCTGCAGGCTGCCCTGGGCGTCCCGTACCTCGAAAACCGTGTCGGACACCTTCACGAAGAACTCCTGAGCGAGGACCTTGCCGTCGCGCGACACCGTCAGCACCGCTTCGCGGCCATCCGACGATGGCGTCAGACAGACGGTATTCCCGTTAGAATCAGTCGTGGGGCCAACGGCAAGGATCTTCTCGCCGGTCCAGAACTCGACCAGATTGAAGACGATCGCGTCTGCAAGCATTCCAATCTCATACACAGGCAATATAACGAATACCCAGAACGTCACCTGCTGGACGAGGGGCTTGTCCGAAATGTCCTCGTTGAACTTGTAGATGGCTTTTGTCAAGGGGAAAGTCCCGTAGCACCCTCCGAAGACGAAGGGCGCCATCGCAACCGCCAAAGCGAAGACCACCCACCCGCGACGGTTCCGCAACGAACTAATCAGCCCCGTGCCTTTGTCCGTCTTCATCTCCCGTCTCCATTCCGAAGTTAACCCGTTCGAAACCACACACCGTTACTTCTTCCTTGCATCCTCGGCGGCCCCTCTCGCGCCCTTCAGCGCACGCGATGTCGCCCACCCTGCAGGCCGTCATGCTGAGCGCCCACGCCATCAAGACGGCAAACGCGACCGGCTCTTACCCACCCAGTCCCTCCTGACGATGAAGCCATCTGACCGCCGGCTCACGACCATCGTGAGCGCCTTGTCGAGCATTCCTGCATCTCCCCTGTAAGTGAGCTGGGAGTGCTCATGTCTATTTCAACCATTCCTCCAATTTGCGTTTGGCAACATCACGTCCGCCGATTCCAAACGCAATGGCCACGGCCACGGCCACGGCGCCCACGATCAGCCCGAAGCCCAGCACGACGATCTCGTTCGCCAAACCCATCTGTCGCAGCGACATTGCGCCTGCCAGCACCAGAATGGCAACTCGCGCAATCACGGAGAGCAAGCCTGCCTGCGGCTTGCCCGTGCCCTTGACGGTTTCGCCGGCGAGATTGGCCGCCCAAAGGCCGATGGCCAGGATGACGAGCCCCAGAAGCACATGTCCGCCGAGGACGGTCAGGTCGGCCACCAGGCCGGCAAACGCGGTGAACCCTAACAGACGGGCCGCTTCAATGGTCGCAAAGAGCATCACGGTCAGCACGACGACGTACCCGGCGAGCTGCGAGAGCGGTCGTTGGCCCTCAGGCGGCTCTTCCTTGGCTACACCGAGCCGGACAAGAATCGAGTTGAAGCCAACGCTCGCAAGCAAGTTCGCCACCACGCCCGCCACCACCCGGCCGACCATATACGAGAACAACAGGACGAGCGCGGCGCCAAGTATTGCGGGAACCGCCCCGAGCATCAGGTCCAGCATGTGGCTGGCCGGTTGTGTGAGGGCTTCGAGCGCCAGCGCGTTGAGGGCCGCGATCGCCACGGGGATCAAGATCAGGACTTGAACCAGCAGGCCGAGAGCCTGCGAGAGCTTCTTCTCCCCGAGAGCGTGGACCAGCCCCGCCCGCTCGCTCAGCCGGTCTGCGCCCAGGGCTACGAAGAGGTTGGTGGCGAGTCTCTGAACGATCCGTGCAACAAACCAGCCGAGCACCACAATGACTATTGCGGCAAAGATGTTGGGCAGGTAGACGAGGAACCGCTGCGTCATGGCCTGGACCGGATCGAGCAGCCCCTGCAACGCAAGCGCACCAAGCACGGCCGGCAGGAAAAGAATAAACACCAGCCAGTACACGATCTCCCCGAGCGACTTCGCAAGCGAGGTCCCGCCCGGTGCCTTCTTCTCGCCCAGCCGGTCCTCCAGCTTGCTGGCACTGAGCCCTCTCGTGACCAGCAGCCTCATCCCGTTCGCCACAAGCCACGCGACCAGCAGCAAGAGTGCTGCACCAATCAGCCTGGGTATGAACGCGAATACCTGCGTCAGCATGTTGTTCAAGGGCTCGGTGGCAAGCGTTAACCCCAGAGCCTGGAAGAAGGCGACCAAGACCAAGACCAGGAGGAGGTAAAAGACAACTTTGCCCGCCGCCTCCTCAACGTGGGCCGCCTCGGCTCGCTCCTTACCCAGGAACCATTTGGCCAGCCGGTTGTCCAACGAGGTCCGCCGCAGCGCACCCCGCACTATGGCAGCAACCGCCAGGGCGCAAAGCCAGCCCGCGACCAGGATCAGCAGTGCCCCGACCAACTGCGGCACATACGCCCACACCTGCTTCGCCATCTCCTCTAAATGATCCGTCATGGCGCCTCCCTCCTGCTATAGAGTGTGTCAAGACCGTGGCACGGCCTTCCCGGCCTACCTCCTCGCATCCGAGATGCCTTCTTCGGACGTCATCTTCTTCTTTTCTTCTTGCACGTCGTCGTGCCGAGCTTCACCGCCGTCCCGATCACGACGGCAACCAGTTTCCTGCACATGGGCTCCCTCCTGATCGGGTTGAAGATGGCGGCGTCACCCCGCCTACTTGTTGCTGAACTTGGCCGCCGTATCCTCATAGAGTTTCTGCGCTTTCGCAAGAGCGGCATCGAGCGCGGGTTTCACGTTCTGCTGCCAGGCGTCGGCGCCAGCATCTTTCGCCTCGACAAGCTTTGCTTTGGCATCGGCCAGGAGCTGAGCCATCTGATCTTTGACCTTCTGGAGATCGGCCTTCGCCTCGTCGGTGGTCGGCGCGGCCTTGGCCTGCAAGTCCTGCCACTTCTTCTCGAACCCGTTGAGCGCTTCCTGGGCGGCCTTGACGGCCGCGTCCTTCGCCTGGGTCACCTGCTCGCCCGTGGCCTTGGCAGCATCGCCAACGGCTTTGCCAGTGGCCTTTGCAGCATCGCCGACGGCCGTGCCCGTAGCCTTGGCGGCATCGCCAACGGCTTCGCCGGTAGCCTTGGCAGCATCTTTAGCAGCTTGTCCGGCCGACTTTCCCGCGTCCGATGCTTTCTCGGATGCCGTCTTCTTCTCGCATGCCGTCATGCCGAGCGCCAGCGCCATCACGACCGCAAACGTCATTAGTGTCTTGCCCATAAGCTTTCTCCCAATCTATGAACTCAAGGGCCATTACAGCGGGCGCTTATACCCGCCGCCTGGTGTGCGTCACCAGCGAAATGATGAACAGCACCAGGAAGACGATGAACAGGACCTTGGCAATCGTGGCCGCCGTGCCCGCGATAGCACCGAAACCGAGGACAGCAGCGACGATGGCCACAAGCAGGAACACCACCGCGTAATAAAGCACGCATGTGCTCCCTTCATGTCATGAGTTTCCGCGGGATCCGCGCAGCACTCCCACCAGCCCGATGATGGACAGCACCACCCCGCCGATCAGCATCCATATTGCCTTGTCGGTGGGTGATCCGGTGAAGAACCGGGAAACGTCCGAACCGAGTGACTTCGACGCACTGACCCCCAAGATCACCAGCAGCACACCTGCGGCAAGAAACGCCAGCGAGATAGCCTTGCTCATAGGCAATTCCTCCTTCCATTTTTCGTGCGTGTCGCCCCCTACCGAGCGCCCCCGACCTTGAAGTAACGGTTCGCAAGAGCCGTGCCGCAAGGCGGAAGAACCACGACTTGTCCATATCACCTTAGCGATAAGGCACTTACGCCAAGCTCTCGTGGAAAGCCCTCGGCGGGAGGAGGGGCGAAAAACAGGCCTTGACATCCGATTTGGTGGATGATATAAGAACGGCGGGACTGGTCAGGAGCCGTTATTCAGGCAGGACCATGCTCATCCGAATCACTCTTGCGGTTCGCGATTCCGCTCTGCGCCAACGGCTTGGGGAGCGTCTGGCGCGCCCGGACATTTTTGTCGAGGTACCTCGGGCGCGCAAGGACCTCTGGGAACGGATCGTTCGTGAGCCCGCCGATGTGGTGATCATCAGCCGGTCGCTTCTGCCGAATCCGCTGAAGGACAAGATGGCGCAGCTGCAAAACCATCCCGATTTGCCCTCAGCGGTCGTGCTGTCGGACAGCGCGGATCCCAAGGAGCATGCGCAACTCCTGGCCGCGGGTTGTGACGCCGTCTTGTTCGCGGGCCTGGCCGTGGAGCAGGTACGAGACGCGATCGAGACGCTGCTGGAGAAGCGCCGGCGGTTGGCGCAGAAATCCTTCTTTGCCCCCCAGCCGCTGGCGGAGCCGCGCCTGACGGACTTCGTTTCCGAAAGCCCCCGCATGGCGGCGTTCATGAACGTGGTGCCGCGCGTGGTGCGAAGCGACACCGCGTTGCTCATTGAGGGGGAAACCGGCGTAGGCAAAGAACGCCTGGCGCGGGCCATCCACGCGGATGGCCCGCGATCCAAAGGGCGCTTCGTCGCGCTGAACTGCGGCGCCCTTCCGGAAAGCCTGCTGGAAAGCGAACTCTTCGGCCACGTGCGGGGGGCGTTCACCGGGGCCACGGCGGCGCGCCGCGGCTGGTTTGAGATCGCCCATCGCGGCACGCTGTTTCTCGATGAGGTCGGAGAAATCCCCGTCCATCTCCAGGTGAAACTGCTGCGCGTCCTCCAGGAGCACGAGATACAGCCCATCGGCAGCGAGAAGTCCTTCGGCGTGGACGTTCGCGTCATTGCGGCCAGCAACCGTCCCCTGGAACCCGAGGTCGAAGCCGGACGCTTCCGAAGAGACCTGTATCATCGGCTCAGCGTCGTGACGGTCACCGTGCCGCCTTTGCGCGAGCGCGGGGAAGACATCCCCGTTCTGGTCGAAAGACGGATCCACTATCTCGCACAGGAAACGGGCCGGCACGTCACGGAGATCAGCGCGCAAGCCATGCAGGCGCTGTGCCGGTATCCGTGGCCCGGCAATGTACGGGAACTGAACAACGTGCTCGAGCGCGCCATCCTGCTATGTGACGATACGGAGATCTCCCTGGAAGACCTGCCGGAATCCATTACGGCGACGGCGCCGGAGCATTCCACCGTCCTCAGGGCCGCTCTCAGCGAAGTCGAACGGGCGGCATCCACGGGCGCCGGCCTGGCGCCGGATCCAGCGCAGCGCATGCGACTCCCGGCGCAATGGCTCGCCAGGCCGCTGCACGAAGTGCGCGAAACGTTTTTGTCCGACTTGGAGCGGCAGTACATAGAGGGGTTACTGATCGCCACGCGCGGCCGAATCGGAGAGGCTGCCAAACGGGCCGGAATCCAGGAACGCTCTCTCTACGAGAAAATGAAGAAGCTTGACCTGCGCAAGGAGGGCTTCCGGCGGTCTCATGACGACAAAGCTTGAACCCCGATGACTACCGCCAGGGCAGCATCCATGAACATGCGACTGCCCGCGCTGCTGGGGGTCTGGATCGCGGCACTCGTTTGCGGCGGATGTGGTATGCTCACAGGCGGCCCGCCGGCGGAATTCCTCCGGTTTCTGCTCTCGCGAGAGGGGCAGCAAGTCGTTGCCGACGGCGGCAACTCCTCTCTCGATGCGGCGACAGTGGAGCAAGGCAGGCGCGCGCTGGCGGAGTGACCGGTCATTGCGGCGCACGTCCAGGAGGGAGAGATGAAGACCAACCGAGATAAGACCAAAGCGCAACTCCTGGAAGAACTGGAAGCGCTCCACAACGAAGTCTCCACATTGAGAGAGGCTGTCGCGGTGCATCGGCGCGCCGCAAGGGCGCTGGAAGAGACCGCGACCGGGCCCTTAGCGCCGGCTCGCGACATCACCGAGCGAAGGGATATAGAAGATGGGTTGGAAAAAGCCCGTAAAGAACTGGCGGCAACTAAAATATCCGAAGATGAAACCCGCGAATACTCCGAGAGCATCATCAACACCGTGCGTGAACCCTTGATCGCTCTGGATCAGGATTTACGGGTAGTCTCCGCCAGCCGCTCCTTCTATGAAGTCTTTAAAGTAAACCCCAAAGAGACCGTGGGACAGCTTATTTACGACTTGGGCAATAAACAGTGGGATATCCCCAAGCTTCGGGAACTACTGGAAACCATCCTTCCCCAAAAGGCAACCTTTGACAATTATGAGGTTGAACACGATTTTGCTGACATTGGCAGGCGCATAATGCTTTTGAATGCCCGGCAAATTCAAAGAGTGTCGGGAAAAGAGCGGATCATCCTCCTGTCGATCGAGGACATCACCGAGCGAAGGGATATAGAAGATGGGCTGGAAAAAGCCCGTAAGGAACTGGCGGCAACTAAAATATCCGAAGATGAAACCCGCGAATACTCCGAGAGCATCATCAACACCGTGCGTGAACCCTTGATCGCTCTGGACCAGGATCTACGGGTAGTCTCCGCCAGCCGCTCCTTCTATGAAGTCTTTAAAGTAAACCCCAAAGAGACCGTGGGACAGCTTATTTACGACTTGGGCAATAAACAGTGGGATATCCCCAAGCTGCGGGAACTACTGGAAACCATCCTTCCCCAAAAGGCAACCTTTGACAATTATAAGGTTGAACACGATTTCGCTGACATTGGCAGGCGCATAATGCTTTTGAACGCCCGGCAAATTCAAAGAGTGTCGGGAAAAGAGCGGATCATCCTCCTGGCCATCGAGGACATCACTGAGCAAATGAGACTGCAAAGAGAATTGGCAGAACGAACACGAGACGCCGAAGCCGCCAACCGCGCCAAGAGCGTCTTTCTGGCGAACATGTCGCATGAAATCCGCACGCCGATGACCGCGATTCTGGGGTTCTCCCAACTGATGCAGCGCGATCCGGCGGTGACCCCGCAGCAGCAGCAGCATCTGGATGTCATCAATCGCAGCGGCGAGCACCTGCTGACGATCATCAACGACATCCTGGAGATCTCCAAGATGGAAGCCGGGCGCACGACTTCAAACCCGACTACCTTCGACCTGCACGCGCTTCTTAACGACCTGGAGACGATGTTCCGCATCCACACCGACGCGAAGAAACTGCAACTGATCGTGGAGCGCGTCGGCGAGGTGCCCCGCTACGTCGTGGCCGACGAAGCCAAGTTGCGGCAGGTGCTCGGTAACCTGCTGGGCAATGCCGTGAAGTTCACACAGACAGGCGGCATCGCACTGCGGATCCGCACAAGACCCGGGGATGCCGCTGGGTTGCGTTTTGTGGCCGAAGTGGAGGATACAGGCCAAGGCATTTCCGAAAAGGACATCGCCGGGCTGTTCAAGCGCTTTGAACAAACCGAGAGCGGTCAGCAGACCCGAACGGGAACGGGGCTTGGCTTGGCCATTAGTCGTGGATTTGCGCGTCTGATGGGAGGGGACATCACGGTCAGCAGCCAGGTGGGCAAAGGCAGCATCTTCCGTGTCGAGATCGGCTTGAGCGCTGGGGACGTTGCCAGCGTGGCGAAGAAGGCCGCTGACTTCCGCCGTGTAGTGGGGCTCGAGCCCGGGCAGCCAAAGTACCGGGTGCTGATTGCCGACGACAACAAAGAGAACCGCGATCTGCTCGCCCAGGCGCTCGGTCCCGTCGGGTTCGAACTCCACCAGGCGACTGACGGCGCGGAGGCGATCCGGGAGTTTCAGGTGTGGCAACCGGACCTCATTCTGATGGACCTGCGCATGCCTGTTATGGACGGTCGTGAGGCGACGCGGCGCATCAAGTCCACCCCCAAGGGCAAAGAGACAGCGATTATTGTCTTGACGGCCAGCTCTTTCGAGGACGGTCGGAAGGACATGGCCGCCATCGGCGTGGATGGATACATCCGGAAGCCGTTCCGGGAGTCGGAGCTATTTGAAAACCTTGCCCGTTGCCTCAACGTCAAATATATCTACGCGGAAAAGGCCGTCGGCTCATTGCCGCAGCAATCGGCGGCAACGGCCACCTTGTCTGCAGAGGCGTTGTCACGCTTGCCGAAGAGATTGGTTCAGGATCTCCGCGCCGCCGCCTCCGGGGCGAATCTGAAGCCACTGCTCACGTTGATCAGCGAGGTGGAGACTCATGACGCGCAGGCGGCCGATGGATTGCGGGCATTGGCCAAGCGCTACGATTACGAGGCGATCCTTGAGACTCTCCCAAGAGGCCAGTCATGAACGAAGACGTCACGATTGGTCACAAACCGGCGAACATCCTCATCGTGGATGACACGGCGGCAAACCTGCAGGTGCTCACCGGGATGCTCGATGACCGTGGCTATCTGACGAGGCCCGTCACAAGCGGAAAAATGGCCCTGCAGGCGGCGCAGAATGATCCGCCCGACCTCGTTCTGCTCGACATCATCATGCCGGGGATGAACGGATACGAAGTGTGTGAACGCCTGAAGGCGGACGCGAAACTGAAGGACATCCCCGTGATCTTCATCAGCGCGCTTGACGAAACCATGGACAAGGTCAAGGCCTTCTCCGGCGGCGGGGTCGACTATGTCACCAAGCCGTTTCAGTTTGAGGAGGTCCGAGCGCGGGTGGAGACCCATCTCAAGCTGCGGCGGTTCCAACTGGCGATCGAGAATCAGAACCGCCGGTTGCAGGATCTGGTTCAGGCCTTGCGCGAGAGCCACGAGGTAGTCGCGGCCCAGCTTGTGCGCGCCGCCGAGTACGTCGTTTCCCTTATCCCGCCTCCTGTTCGCACCGGCGCCATCCAGACGGATTGGCGCCTGATCCCTTGCACCGAGCTGGGCGGCGACTCGCTTGGCTGTGACTGGATAGACGAAAGCCACTTCGCGATGTATCTGTTGGACGTCAGCGGCCACGGCATAGGGCCGGCTCTGCTTTCGGTATCCATCCTTAATACGCTTCGTACTCAGTCGCTGCCGAAGACTGATTTTCAAATGCCGGAGCAGGTCCTCGCCGCGCTCAACGCGGCCTTCCCGATGGAAAAGCAGGACGGCATGTACTTCAGTCTGTGGTACGGGGTCTTCGACGCGGCCAAGAGCGAACTGCGCTACGCCGCCGGCGGGCATCCGCCCGCGCTATTCATCGCCTCTTCAGGCCGGCGAATTAACCTGGAGAGCCAAGGCCAGCCCCTGGGCTGCACTTCGGACGCCGAATACACGGCTTCCAGCCTGCGCATTCAGCCCCCCGCGCGGTTGTACATTTTGTCCGACGGCTGCTACGAGGTGAAAGGCTCCGACGGCGCCATAAAATCGAGCCTAACGATTGCGGAGGACATCCTCAACACCCCGCCCGCAGGGCAGTCTGAATTGGACGGGCTTTACAGTCACGCGTTGAGGGTGCATGGCAAGGGAGTGCTGGACGATGACTTTTCGCTTCTAAGGGTCTCTTTTCTATAGGGGGACCGCCTCTTCAACCTCGCAAGACCAAGCAACGGTCACTTGTGGCTCGAAGCCAAACATTTCGGCAAAGCGTGGCTTGACTTCTTGAGATCGAGGGGTCAGCATTGTGGTGTGAGACGGGAGGAGGATCTCCGCTGCGCCCCTTGCCGGGAGTACAGGACGTAGTTCCGGCTTTTTGGGGGAAGAGTCAGCCCCTTTTCCACCGGAATCCAAGGCTGAGTCCCTGCCTGTCAGTCCCGAAGCCAATCTGTGCCGGGGGCGGGGCGGGTTGGCCGGGTTGGCAGACATGCAGAAGGAAGTTTGCTGCCGGCGCCGTGCCTTCCCAGCCGCGGCGGGCCGGGATTCACGAGCGCTCGTTCTACGAGAAAATGAAGAAGCTTAACCTGCACAAGGAGGACTTCCGGCGGTCTCATGGAGATAAGGCTTGACGCCTGCTGGTAACCGCCAGGAGAAGTTCCATGAAGATGCGACTGGCGGCGGAACTTGGGCAGGCCAGGAACGGCAAGGGCGTGTTTGGCACCCGGGGCGCCCATGTGCTGCACAGGCTGCCCGAGGCCGCTCCGGAAGTCGAGGCCCACTGCCGAGGTCCCACCTTGCGGTGCTCGCGGACGTCGAAGTTGCCCAGACCCGATAGCGCACCTGCCGGAATCTCTCACCTCGTCGCTCATCGTTCCGGGGCAGGCATTCCGGTGCGTGCCCATGGCTACCGGCAATCATTGCAGGAATGTGCAATCACATGTTACGATACGGCCTCACTTGCCCCTCCGACCCTGAACAGCACGATGCCGTTTGAGATGGTCTGGTGCCACGTAACGTCGTGCTGGACATAGCTACCTGGGGAACATGATGTCCTATCTCATGCTGCTTTACGAGATCATCGTGTGGGGAATCCGGCTGGTGATGTTCGTTGTCGTTCCGTACCACCGCAAGCCGGCTTCAGCCATGGCGTGGTTGTTGATTATCTTCTTTCTCCCCATTCCGGGCCTGATCCTCTTCCTTCTGATCGGCGACTACCGACTAGCGCGCCGCCGTATACACCGTCACCGGGAATTGCTCCAAGCGATCAAATCCGCCCGACGTCATTCTGCGGAGCGTCCGCATATCGCCGGCCCGGAACTCGGCAAGGAATTGAGTTCCACGTTTGCGCTCGCCAAGAGCCTCGGCGATTATCCAGTCCTCGGTGGCAACAATTTCGAACTGCTCACGGAACCCGACGAAGTTATGGACCGAATCATCGCCGACATTGACGCCGCCAAGCGCCACGTCCATATGCTTTTCTACATTTTTGCTGACGACAAGACCGGGTGTCGTGTGGCCGATGCGCTGGCCCGCGCGGTTCGTCGCGGGGTGATTTGCCGGGTCCTTGTGGATGCGGTGGGCTCCCGCGGCATGTTCAGGACGCTGGGCCCTAAGATGATGGAAAAGGGGATTCTGCTGCGAGAGGCAATGGCCGTCGGCCTCTTCCGGCGCAGAATGGCGAGGGTTGACCTGAGGAACCATCGAAAACTGGTGGTGATTGACGGCCGCCTCGGATACACAGGCTCGCAAAACATCGTAAATGCCGACTACGGACATAGAGGTCTGGCGTATACGGACCTGATGGTGCGACTGGTCGGACCGACTGTGCTGGAGCTTCAGGGGGTTTTTCTTTCCGACTGGTACTTCGAGACGCATGAGATTCTTGATGACGAGGACGTCTATCCGACGCCGGCCCTCAATGGGTCAGTTCTGGCCCAGACGTTGCCCAGCGGTCCGAACTATCCGACCGACAATTACCAGCGCCTGCTGGTGGCGGCGCTCTATGAGGCCCGCGAACATGTTGTTCTCACGACTCCCTACTTCGTGCCCGACGAACCGTTCATGCAAGCTCTGGAGGTTGCCATACGGCGCGGAGTGAAGGTCGACCTGATTGTCCCCGAGCACTGCAATCAGATCTTGGTTGGCGCCGCTTCGCGAGCGTACTACGACGACCTCCTCGATGTCGGGGTCAACGTACACCTCTACAAGCCGGGACTCCTTCACTCGAAGACAATGAGTATTGACCGAGCCCTCGCCCTGATTGGCACGGGCAACTTCGACATCCGCTCCTTCACCCTGGACTTCGAGGTGAACCTGATCTGTTACGGACCGGAGATGGCTGACAGGTTACGCGTAGTGCAAGACAGGTACGTGCGGGATTCTGTTCCACTCGATCCCTTAGCTTGGAAGCAGCGCCCGATGATCCGCCGCGTGGGCCAGAACATTGCAAAGCTCTTCAGCCCGGTCCTTTGATCAGCCCCTCCCCGTTGCGCAGCCCCGCCCAACGGGTTAGACTTCACGGCCACGGATCCCCTCACCGACCCCTTTATTCCTCGGAGAAACAGCCCCATGAAGCTCATGTTCATCGGCGCACACCCCGACGACGGCGAGGGCCGACTCGGTGGCCTCGCCGCTCGCATCATCGAACGCGGTGGCCAGGCTCTCTTCGTCTCCGCTACCAACGGCAATGCCGGACACCATGAGATGAAGCCCGACGCCCTCGCCCGCCGCCGCAAAGAAGAAGCCCGCCGCTCCGGCGCCGTCATCGGCGCCGATTACCTCGTCCTCGACCACGACGACGGCCGCCTCACCCCGTCCATCGAAGTCCGCGAGGAAATCATAGCCCTCATCCGCAACTACCACCCCGACCTCCTCCTCACCTGTCGCCCCTTCGACTACCACGCCGACCACCGCGCGGCCGGCCAGTTGGTCATGGACGCCTCATATCTCCTCACCGTCCCCCTCGTCTGCCCTCACGCGCCCCTCATGCACAGGATGCCCGTCATCTGCTACACCGCCGACGGCTTCCAGAAACCCCTCCCCTTCCAGGCCGACGTCGCCGTAGGCGTGGACGAGTACTTCGACAAGAAGGTCGAGATGCTGGCATCTCACGAGAGCCAGTTCTTCGAATGGATTCCCTTCAACGGCGGCTACCTTGACCAGGTGCCGGAAGGCGCGGCGGCCCGGCGAGAATGGTTTCGCCACAACTGCGAAGAGCGCTTCGGGCACGCTGCCCACCGCTTCCGGCAGAAGCTCATCGAACGCTACGGCGCCCGCAAAGGCCGGAAGATACGGTACGCGGAGGTCTTCGAAATCTGCGAATACGGCCGCCGCCCGGACGAGGAACTCATCGAGGAACTCTTCCCGAGGTGAGTCGCGGCGGCCGGCCCAGAGCCCGGCCTTGCGGCTGCCACGGTTGCTTGCCTCAGTGGGGCTGCCCCCCACCGAAACACGACTGGCGTGTGGTCAAATCACCAGAGATAGCCGGGGGCCTTTGTTTTCGCCCACCCTTCGTTCAGCTTTGCTCCGCGACCTCTGGAGGTTCCGCAACGCGGAACATACTCTGCGGTGAGCGTCTTGGACGTTACGCGCGCCCATTCGGCGCAGCCTGGGGGACCATGAACTCATAGCCGGCCCCCCGCATGGCGTCGCGCAGGCGTGCGAGCATCTGCTCATCCCTGAACGTGCCCACAACCGCACCGCCCGACCCGCAGAACGAGCACGATGCCCCGGCTGCCCGCGCCGTCCGCACCATCGCCATGTCGGCCGGCCGGATCTCGAAGATCTCGGCCCGCAGGTCGAAGTTCCGGTCTATCACCGCCGCCAGCCCCTCGCGGTCGCCCCCTTCCATCAACGTCCGCGCTTCATCCGCCAGCGCGGCGATCTTATCCATCGTCGTAATGACTTTGCGGTCGCCCAGGTCGTAAAGGTCGCGCACCTTGATATGCGCCGTGGAGCTTTCCTTGGCAAGCTCCGTCCGGTAAGACAGGTAGACGGGTGGCAGGATCTCGCGCGAGAGTCGCTTATACCGGCCGTGGCCATGCCGCTGCATGTAGCCCTTGTCGAAATCCATGTAGACCAGGCCGCCGTAAGCCTGCACAACGCGGTCCTGCAGGCCGGCGGTCAGTCCCAGCTCCTGCGTCTCAGCGCCCAGGACGACGTTCGGGAGTATCTGGTCCGGGATGCTGACCTCGAAGAACTCCATCAGCGCGCGCATGACGGCCGTGATGATGGCGCTCGAACCGCCCAGGCCGACCTGGCGCGGGATGTTCGTATTGTAGCGCACCGTGAAGTTGCGCTTCGGCAGCGCTACTCCGATCCCCTCACAGTACTCGGCGAAGCTCTTCGTGGCGGCCTTCAGCAGCCTTATGCCGCCGTAATAGCCGGTGCGCCTCACGTCCTCGAGCAGTTCATCCATGCTCCCGAAGATCGCGTGGTCCTGCGGGCTCGGGCGCATCTCCAGCTCTGGGCTTTCGAACAGGACCACCTCCGCCCAGTAATCCCCGATAGTGAAAGCTATCGTCTTGCCGTGGTACCCGTCCGACGGGTTTCCCACGAAGCCCACGCGCGCATATGCTCGCTTTGTGACAATCATCGTTCAACCCACCGAGCGCTCGGCCAGTTCATGTGCCCGTGCGGCCAGCCCGCTCGCCCGCTCGGCCCGGCTCGCCTGCGCGGCCCATCAATGGACCCGGCATTATGGCCGCCCCAGGACCGCCGAATCAAGCGCAGGCGCCCGCTCATGATGCCCCGCGCCCGTCGGCGAGCGCTCGCCCATCGAGCCGCCCTGCGAGCGATGCGTGCATCAGCGCGAAGTCGTATCTCACCGGGTCGGCGGGCGCTATGCGGCGGAAGGAATCGGTGATGTCGAGCGCGGCGCGCAGGTTGCAGACCTTGCGCCGGGTAAGTCCTAACTCCCGGCACACGCGCCACATGTGCGTGTCGAGCGGCACGATTAGGCGCGACGCGGAGACGCCCCGCCATCCTCCCGGGTCAACGCCATCGTTCCGGGCCATCCATCGCAGATACAGGTTCCAGCGCTTGCACGCGCTGCCCTTGGCCGGATCGGCGAGCAGATGCCCCGGCACGCGCGCTCGCTCGGCCAGTTCGCCCGCCAGCCCGGTGAGGCCGGGCAATATCGTCCGCTCGCTGGCCTCATCGTGCTCGAGGAAACATGCCTGCAGCGAGCCGTGCGCCTCCAGGACGCCCTTGACCGCGAACAGCAACCGCCCGAGTTGCTCGCCATCAACCATCCGGTGTACGAACCCCGCGCACGCCGCCCGCAGTTGCTCGGGGCTGCTCGACAGGATGAATCGCCGCGGCGCGCGCTCCAGCCTGTCCAGAGCGCCGGCGACCGAGGCGAGTATCTGGGCCAGGCGCCCGTAGGCGAGCAGCGCAGCGATCAGCCCGGCCACTTCGCGCTCGCCCGCGTCCTCGTACATGCGCGGGAACCTGACCGGGTCCTGCTCGGCATACTGCGCCCGGTTGTACTCGGCGTACAGTTCCTCAAGGAAGGCCTTGTGGACCATGCTCAGGAAGCCCCACCAGCGGCGCCGCTCAAAGGCTGCTTTCGACGACGCGCACTCTGAAGCCGCCGAGGTGCTGTGCGATCACCGCCGAAATGGAAAGAAGGTCGCCTGTCTGATTGAGGTCACTGCGGACGAGGGCCAGGTGCGTGGCATCGTGGCCTCCCAACGCTGCGTCAAGCGGCAGCCACTCCCCCACGTACGCCTCCGCCCACATGTGGTAACCGAAGCCGCCCCCTGGAGCGCCGGGCAGCCTCTCTGCATAGGCCAGCCCGCCCACAACGCGGCTCGGTATGCCGGCCGCGCGCGCCAGGGCGGCGACCAGGACCGCGTGCTCCGTGCAATCCCCCGCCTTCTGTTTCGCGGCCTCGGCAGCCGTCGCGAAGCCGAGGTCGAGGCCCTTCTGTTTGATCGCGGAACTGACGTAAGTTTCGATGCGCTTTGCAGCGGTGAGCGCGTCCGTCGCGTCTCCAACGGCCTCGCGGCTCATGCTCGCCACCAACGGATCTCCGGTCTCGAGCCACACGTTCGGTTTGAGAAGATCGGCATATTCGACGCCGGCGTACGGCAGCTTGTAGCTCTTCTCGGGCGAGCCATGGGCGCGTCGGATCGTTAGCCGCAACCCGTTGCCGGCGCGCGAGACGTCCTGCCAGGCGTCGGAGGGGATGTCCGCGAGCATCGTGCTTCCCGCCACCGGCTCGAGCAGCGCCTCCAATCGCTCCAGACGGCGCGGCGCCTGGATGGGCTTGTCCGTCGCTATGGCCGACGCGGCCAGGATATCCGCCGGGGCGTCGGCCGCCTGGGCGAGTTCCCTGGTCGTCCTGCGGCCATCCAGTACCATGCTGGGACCAAGCTCCACACGGATGAGCCATATCGCCCCGCTCTCATCCACCCACTGCGACGCGGTCACGTCCACGTTGGGAAGGATGGCCATCTTGCTGTTCGTCCGGTGCAGCCATTTCGTGACCTCGAAGACCTGGACCGCCTCTTTGCCGGTCACCTCGAAGTTCATCTCCACCGGCCTTTCCGGCATCTCTGCGACGAAAGCCCTGGCCGTGTACTTGGTCCCCGGTTCGTGGCCCATCTTGTCCCCGAGCTTGCGGAGCGCCCAGGGGCAAAGCCCCTCGGGGACGGGTACGCGTTTCACGGTCGCAGGCCCGCCTGCGCTGACCGAAACGACCAGTTCGGTCCCTTCCACCGTGCCTTTCCACGTCAGGGACAGAGGTCCCTGCGCCTGGCTCTTGGCGAAGGACAATAAGCGCCCGTCGCCGTTCTCTGTTACGGTCGTGTCGTCCACTACCCGTATCGAGACGCCGCCACGGGCGACGGCGAGTTCACTGCGCACCGCCGACTCGTAGAGCGTCCCGTCGGCGCCCTGCTTCTCGCTGATCACTTCATGCTGGTAGCCGGCCTTCTGCCCGTTCAGATAGAGGGCGAACCAATCATCTTCGAGGACCTTCCCCGCTTGCTCCGCCGCGAAAGCGGGACCGACCACGACGAGCACGCAGGCGCACGCCCACGCGCACAGCCAGCGCATCGGCAACTTTGACAACATCAGCGACTGTGACATCATCTCTCCTTCAGTGACACCGACTCATGGGCAACTTGCGTGCAACTCCAGCACAACAACATCCCCATGATAGTCGTTGCGCGTCCCGTGCGCCAGGACTACAAACTGACTCAAATGGACGCCGGCGAAGACGCAAGGATGGAGTCTGGCAACCAATGCGTGTGGAGGGTACAGCCGCCTGTTGGACGCTCTACCGTAAGGCAAATGGGGCCGGTCGGTCGGAGGATTCGCGTACCGGCGGTCCGGGCATGAAGCAGGGGCCGGAGTTTGATCGGCGCCAAAGGTCAGGACTATGTCCTCGTGCAGGGCAGCCGAGCGCAGAAGAGATCAAGCTCCGTCTCGACTTCACGGAAGATCGCGTCGAGATCGCGCACGAGCGCTGTCATCTTCTCCCGGCGAAGTTCGAAGGTATACGCTTGGCGGAAGACATGGCGGAAATCGAGGTATCCCCGAAGCGTATCGGGCAGGCCGGGTGAAATCACGGCCGGACGCTGCGCGGTCGCGCCCGCCACCTGATCCAGAAGCTGACGGTGCCAGAGTTCTCCGGCGGGAACTCGTCCGTCCACTTCTACGGCCACCCGCTTGAGGATATTCTCGATGCCGGTATAGAAGGCGTGGAGGAGGGCGGCTAAGGCGGAAAGCTCGATCGCATCGGGGGCCAAGCTTCCGCATTTGACCAGCAAAGGCCGGTGCACTTCCAGGAGCCGACGTAGTTGCTCGCGCTCGACTGCTATCTGTCTCTTCAGCTTAGAGGACACGGACAAGTTCGCCTTCCTCTTTCAGATAGCGAGTAAAGGGGGTCGGCTCGTCCAAGTCAACGAGGTCCAACTGGCAGTCAAGGACGTCCTGGGCTTGACTCATGGCGCGGATGAAGTCCTCGGGCGGCAGGCCGCTGACAGCGAGGTCAATGTCGGATGCTGAGCGGAACTCGCCGCGGGCAGCCGAGCCGAAGACGTAGACCTCACGGGCGCCGGCTGCTTTCAACGCCGCCGCGGCCTTCCCGATGAGTTCTTGTACGTCGCTGCCCATGACACGGGGTCCATTAGTCAGAGTGTACCCAACAGAACCGAACCCTTCATCGCAAGAATGCCCACGATCTCCGGCTTCCTGCGGTAGCCCACAATCACGACGCCAGCCAAAGCTCATGACACTGCGATTTGACGCCAGCGATCATACCGTTTTAGGGGTGCGCGTGGAAAGGGGGGGACGGCAAATTGGGGAAAGGCAGAACCGGAGGGCCCAAAGGCTCGGGGCGGAGGCTGCAGCGTCGGCTACGAATCTGCGCAGATGCTCGCGGGTGAAACAGCAACGACGGATTCTGCTTGCCAATTCGTGTGGACGCTTCAGCCGCGTGCCCGCCGGACCCACAGTTGAGGGCCGCGGTTTGGGCGCCGCCCTCGTGCAGAGGCGAGCGCGGATGCCACAAGGGGTGGACACGACGGCTCACCTGAGCTGGAGCACGGCCCGCCCTACCACCCCATGGCGTAGCCGCTCTCCAGGCGCGGCGAGGCGGCGGCGCTCAGGACGCCGCCTTCGGACATGGCGGCCAGCACGTTCTGCGACGACCAGTCCCCCACCAACTCGACCGTATGGCCCCGCCTCAAAAGCTCCGCGCGCACGTCCGTCGGAACTCGGCCCTCCACGTAAACGACGCCGGGCGCCGCCCTGCGCGGATAGAAGGACGAAGGGAAATGCCCGGTGTAGAAGGTCGGCGCCTCCGCCGCCTCCTGAAGGGACATGCCAAACTCGACAACGTTCAGCAGGAATTGCAACGCCCACTGGTCCTGGCTGTCGCCGCCCGGGCTTCCGAAGGCCAGATACGCTTTCCCATCGCGCGCGGCAAGTGACGGCGTGAGGGTCGTTCGCGGCCGCTTCCCGGGCTGGAGGCTGTTCGGGTGCGTCGCCACGAGTGAAAACATCTGCCCCCGCGTGCCGAGGGCGAAGCCAACTCCCGGAACGACCGGCGAGGACATCAGCCAGCCGCCGCTCGGCGTGGCAGAGACCATATTTCCTCTACTGTCGGCCACTTCAAGCTTTGTCGTGTCGCCTGTCGCCGCAAAGGCTGCGTTAACGTCTCGCACCGACTCCACGCGCACCGGTCCAAAACCTCCGGGACGCAGCAGCATGGACGCGCGCGCCATGTCCACCAGCTCGCGCCGCTCGGCGGCGTACTCGGCGCTCAAAAGGCGCTCAAAGGGCACATCCACGAAATCAGGATCGCCGTAGTAGAACTCGCGGTCGGCAAAGGCAAGCTTCATGCACTCGACCACGGTATGGATGTAATCGGGAGAGTTATGGCCCATGTCGGCAAGCCGGAAGCCTTCGAGCAGCCGCAAGGCCTGCAGGAGCACCGGTCCCTGCGTCCAACTGCTGCACTTGTGAACCCGGAGCCCCTTGTAAGGGACCGCCACCGGATCCTCCGTCCTGGCTGCAAAGCCGGCGAAGTCCTCCAGAGCGAGGAGCGCAGTATGCTCGCGTCCCGAGGCGTCCCGGATGGGCGTGGAGCCCGCGAATTTGACGATGGCCTCTGCAATGTCTCCTTTGTACAGCCTGTCCCGGGCCGCCTGGAGGCCGGCCTGCCGGTCCGTCTGAGAGCCCTCAGCCTCAATGAGCTTTCGGAAGGTGCGGGCCAGTTCCGGCTGGCGCCAAAGCTTGCCGACCGTGGGCACATTTCCATCAGGCAAGTATGTGGCCGCCGATGAAGGCCATTCGGTGCGGAAGCGGTTCGCATGAGCAGCAATGGAGTTGCGCAGCCCTGTGCCCATAGGAAAGCCGCGCTCGGCAAGGTCGAGGGCCGGGGCCAGCACGTCCGCGAGCCTCATGGTGCCGAACTGCTTGAGCACCGTGATCCATGTATCCACGACCGGCGGGACGAGGGCGCCAAGGAAGCCGTCGCCGGGAATGGTGTCAGTGATCCCGAGGTCACGATAGTGCTCAATCGTGGCCGCCGCGGGCGCCGTGCCATGCCCGCTGACGGCGCGAACCACGCCATCGGAGGCGCTGAATACCAGGACGGGCACTTCTCCGCCAATGCCGTTCTGGTGAGGTTCGAGCACGCCGAGCGCGAAGCCGGTCGCGGCCGCTGCGTCCATTGCATTTCCGCTGGAGCGCAGGATGTGCAGGCCGGCCTCCGCCGCCAGGTAGTGGCCTGCGGAGACCACGCCGTGAGTGCTCATGATCATGGGACGGCCGCCGCGGTCATTGGTGCTTGTTTTCACAGTACTCTCCTCACAGGGAAACCGAGGTCAGATTGGGAAGGAAGATGCTAAGGCCTGACGCTCAGGCGGTCAAGAGGGTACGCCAGCTTCTCCGCCCGCGGACGGTCGAAAATCCGCTGCGTCCAGGTGTGCCGGACACTCCACCGACCAGCCCGCCTCAGATCCCTGAACGAACCGGCGCAGGCTCCTTTGCCCTTTGCTCGTTCAGCGACCAGTCATAGTCCAGATACTTGATGCTGTAGCGAGCCGTTTCGAGATAGCGACGGTCGTCGTCACTCAGTAAACGGCCGATGAAGTCCAGAGTGGCGCGCTCCTTCTCACTGCGGCCCTGGTACTTGGCCACCGTGGCGTACGTCCGCACAAAGTCTTCGCCGAACCAGTCGAATATCGCCGAGAGATAGACGCGGTCGGCCGTGGGGTCTATGCGGAACTTCTGGGGATTGCTGAGGAAGCGCTTCGCCTGGTCGTCCAACTGCCTATCCAGGGCGGGGCCGGTGTACGGCTCGTTGCGCAGCGGCGGACAGCCCATCGCTGCGCAGACAAGGGCCATGTGAATGCGCGGTTCGTTGAAGTCCTTGCGCAGCGTCTTGTGCTCTATCCCGTCCAGCGTGACCTTCTTCCCCATGACGTTGAACTCGATATCCGTCCAGGCGCCCTTTATCTGCCGAATGCTGTTGGCAGGGTAAAGGAGCGTTGCCGGGAACGACGTCTGAATCGGATAGTGATCAATGATGACCTTCAACGTCAGCGCGTTGTACGCGTTGAGCCAGAAGGCAATTCTGTCTTTGTCCGGCCACTTCTCGTATGCCCTGGCATCTGTCGAGGCGAGTGCCGAGACGAACCTGTCAAGATCCTGGGGGTGCGCCTTCAGCTCACCGTAGTTGACCATGCCCTGGTCGTTCACGTACGCCTTGAGCACCGCGGCATAGTCGGCATATGAAGGCGCAGTGCCCTCTGCGCCTGCGGGCTTGATCGGCGCCACGCTCTCCGCGGCGAGCGCGTTCACGGAGACTGCCAGACCCACTGCACAAGAGACCAACGCCATTCGCCAAAGCTGTCCTTTGTCCTTCATGACCGTTGCCCCCTGAGCTTCTTGAGGGCGGCCCCCGGCCGCCACCATACCTTTCTCAAGTTTACAATATAGACCTTTGGGGAAGAAAAGGAAAGATGGCGACGTGCCGAGCGGGCCTGCCGGCACGGCGTCATCCCGAGTCCGCCGTCCGCCTGACGCGGACGGCCGAGGGTGCTCCAGGTGTTGTGCCCCTCGCCGGGTAGAGATTCCTCGTCGCACGCATCAGTCGCGCGCTCCTCGGAATGACGGGCTGCTGCAAACTTGCGCTTTGAAAACTACAGCCTACTTGCCCTGCCGGCACGCCGTCATCCCGAGTCCGCCGTCTGCCCGAGGCGGACGGCCGAGGGTTCTCCAGGTGTTGTGCCCCTCGCCGGGCGGAGGATTCGGCGTGTCGCCCCGCCACAAAGAGGGCGGGCAAGCCTTGGCGACCCGTTGGCGTGTCGCCCCGCCAGAAAGAGGGCGGGCAAGCCTTGGCGACCCATCGTCGCGCCAGCACGGGAGCGTTCCTCGGAATGGCGCGCAGCTGCAAACTTGCGCTTTGAAAACTACACCCTACTTGCTCTGCCACCGTCATCCCGAGTCCGCTGCAGGGCGGACGAGGGATCTCCAAACGCGAGAGCGCTCCGCCCGTGGAGAATCCTCGTTGCGTACCGCTGCTGTGCGGTCCTCGGGACGACAGGGTTAGCGGCACTCGCCGGCGTCATGTACCGACGATTGCCGAAGAAAAGGGGAGCCGGCGACCCGCCGAGTTGCGTGGTTTCCCGGATCTTTCCCGTGTCCGTCGTCCCATTCTCAACTCAAAACCCAATTATGCAATGGCCCCGTTTGCCTCAAGGCCCGTGGCGACGAAGGCCGACTCGTGCGGATCACCGGGGGTATTCCGAGAACAGCAGGTGGAGCGGCTCCTGGTCTTCTTCTATCTGGGGGAAGCGGCCCACTGCCTCGTAGAACCGGTTGTCCGCCTTGTCGTCGTTCACCGTGGAGACCTCGCCCAGCAGGACCGTCCCCGTGCCCCCTTCGCCCCAGAACTTGTGATAGAGGCGGCGCGGAAGGCAGATGCTCTCACCCGGCCTCAGCACCATCTCACCTCCTGCCTTCACGTGCGTGCACACGCCGTCGAGAGACACCTCGACAGCCTCATCAGACAGTCCTTCGTCAGCCGTGGCCCCGTAGAGCTGCACGACAAGGTTGCCGCCGCCCCGGTTGATGATGTCCTCCACCTTACTCCAGTGGAAGTGCGTCGGCGTTACCTGCCCCTCGCCCACAATGAGGATCTTCTCGCAGTAGGGCTTGTGCCTGTACCTGATATCCGTAAGGTGCCCGTTCCGGAGCGTGAACAGAGTCAGGCCCACCCGACCGAAATCGCCCGATCCGAAGTCGGTCAGGTCCCACCCGAGCATACAGTCGCGGATTTCGTCTGCCTCCGGACCCTTAGCCACCCACTCGGCCGGGCTCCAGAATGCAAACGGCGGCAGTCTGAAATCCCGTTCGTGCAGAAACGAGACTGCTTTGCGCAGCAGAGTGTTGATCTGCGAGCGCTTCATGCAAACGCCTCCGCGGTTTTGAACACAGCCGGCGAGGCCGGCGATGCATTTGCCAACGTGGCGCGCGAACGCGGCCGATTGCGGTCCATTGGAGGACTCCGCTACTCGCGGCCTGTCAGACGAAAAGGATTATGGTCAATAGGTACTCGGGTTGCTGCGCCCCGGGTCATGCCGAGGCCGGCCTGGGGCGACAGACGCTTGCCGACCGTCCATGTGGCGGGTACCTCGACAACGTGGGCCGGTCCCAGCCCCGGGGATTCCGCGTGCCACGCTCGGCGACCCGTCGTGCGCCGCCGCAGCGCGCCTGGGAAAGACGCGCCAGTGCGAACTGGCGTTCTGAACACTACAGGCGATTCGGCCTGCCAGCGCGCCGTCATCCCGAGTCCGCTGCAGGGCGGACGAGGGATCTCCAAACGCGAGATCGCTCCGCCCGTGGAGATTCCTCGTCGCGCACCGCTGCTGCGCGCTCCTCGGAATGACGATGTACGTATTACCCAGCTGCCTGCTGAGAACTCAAGGTCCTTACCTAAACAGTCCACTCGCGAGATTCGGCGTAGGCTACACCAGCCGCGCCGCCCACTTAATGCACGCGAGAACGTGCTGCTGGAACCACTTCTGGTCCCACAGCGCGTCCGGATGGCCGAGCGCCGTGTAGATGACGCGGCCTTTGCCGTACTCGTGGCACCAGCCCATCGCATAGTCGTTGTCGGGGCGATTTCCTTTGGACAAGTCTACGGAGCTGTTATCCAGCGACATGAAGACGTGGGTCTTCTTACGGTCCCAGCTCTTGAACGTGTAGATTTCGTCGAACACTCGGAAAGACTTGCCGAGCATCGCGGTTACGGGATGTGTCGTGTCCTCCACCTTGACCCCAACTTCCTGCGTCCACGGGTGGCCCTGGAAATATCCGCCTATCATCTCTCCGTACTCGGCCCACTTGTAGAACGTGTCGGTGGCGTTGTGGATTCCCACGAAGCCCTTGCCGTTGCGGACGAAATCAAGCACTGCCCTCTTCTGTGCGTCATTGAGCGGCAGCTCGCCCGTCGTGGCAAAGATGAGGACGTCGAACTTAGCCAACTGCTCGGCCGTGATAAGCGTGCTGCGGGCCGTCGTTACTGCATCAAAGAGCCCCGACTCCTTGCCCAGCTTCTTTATGGTTACCTCGGCGTGGGGCAGATACGAGTGCTCGAACCCTTCCGAATGCCTCGACATCAGTACTCTCATGATGCTCCTCCCGGCAATAACGCAAAGTGAAGGAAACGCAAAGGCGGCTGGAGCCGCCGCGGACCTGCTTGCGGCAGCGCTGAACGCCCCAATCAAGGCCCGCGGGCACAAAGCCCGAAGGCCGAAGGCGGGCCAAGCTACCACGCAGGCGGGGCCCGGTCAAGCGAGGTCGAGGCATTCAAGCCCGCACTTCGCGGCTCGATGCCGCAACCGGCCCCGAGCGGTCAGAGACCCAGTTCCGCGGCAATGCCCTGCATCGCTTTCAGAACGGTCGCGACGTGCTCCTCCAGGGGCACGCCCAATTCGGCCGCCCCCTGCTCGATGAGCTTGCGGTTCACCCCGGCAGCGAAGCGTTTGTCATTCCACTTCTTCAACACGGCTTCCACAGTCACGTCTGCTAACTTCTTCGACGGCCGGACAAGGGCGACGGCGACGATCAGGCCTGTCAACTCGTCCACCGCAAAGATGCTCTTCTTCAGGGGAGTGTCGCGCTTGACGCCGCTGTACTCGGCGTGCGCGAGGATAGCCTCGATCAGCTCTTCTGGACGGCCTTCCGCCCGCAGGTGCTCGACGCCCCGGTAGGGGTGGTTCTGGGCGTCGGGGTACTTCTCGTAGTCGAAGTCGTGGAGCAGACCCACGACTTCCCACTTGGCGGGGTCCTCTCTGAACTTCTCGGCATAGGCCCGCATGGCGGCGGCCACGGCGTAGGCATGCTTCTTCAGGTTTAGATTCCGCGTCCATTCATCGAGTGTAGCTCGCGCTTGTTCTGTAGACGGCCATTCTGCCATATCGTGGACCTTTCGCTAATGCTCTGTGTATCGGTAATCACCTCGTTCCATCACCGTTAGCGGGCCTTCGTCTCAGGTGGACGAGTTCCGCCATGTAGCGTTGCATTGAGCACAAACGACTGAGCGAGGCCGGACCGTGTCATCCCGAGTTCGCCACCGGGCGAACGAGGGACCTCCAATCGCCGCGCCGCTTGGCCCATCGAGGATTCCGCGCGTCGCCGTCGGCGACCCGTCGTCGCGCCCCACCTATCGCGCTCCTCGGAATGACGGGCTGCTGCCAACGCGCGCTCTGAACATTGCGGGGCTCGGCGTGCCGGTACTTCGCCACCCCCTCTACGCTCCAGGCGCAACGACGCCCGGCCTCCCGCGGCGGGAGCCTCCAAGAGCCGCACGGCTCCGACCATCGAGATTCCGCGCCCAGTCCCGTCTGGCTGGGGCCAAACCCGAATTGATTGCCCCGGCAACGCGCTATGCCGCCTTTAGCCGCTATTCTATGGGGTCGGAGCGTATCCCGCCAGCGCAGGCAAACTTCGCCTTGACATCGCTTGCGTGGTCGCATATAATCCCATTTACTATGAAGCATGCAATTCCCCAACTCGCGATGAGCCTCGCCCTACGCTGGCTTATTCTGCCCTGGCGCTGGCCAGGGCTACGAGGCGGGTAGGGGTCCGTACGCTTTCCACAAGCCGAATACGAAGAGCCCTGCACCCTGCCTCGCGCGGGCGTGCAGGGCTCTTCCTTTTTGACACTTTGATGGCGCCCCGACGTAGTCGGGCTGCCCAGGAGACCAAAGATGAAAGCTAAGACCGAACGCATCATCATCTTCGACACGACGTTGAGGGACGGCGAGCAGGCCCCTGGTTGCTCCATGACGCTGGAGGAGAAGATCCGCGTGGCGCTGCAACTGGAGCGGCTGAACGTTGACGTCATCGAGGCCGGCTTCGCCATAGCCTCGCCGGGCGACTTCGAGAGCGTCCGGCAGGTGAGCAGGAACGTGACCACGCCCACCGTAGCAGCGCTGGCCAGGTGCGTGCCGGCTGATATTGACGCGGCGGGCGAGGCCCTCAAAGAAGCGAAGAAGGGCCGCATCCACGTTTTCCTGGCCACCAGCAAGATCCACCGCCAGCACAAGCTGAAAAAGAGCCGGAAAGAGATCATCAAGCTCGCTGCCGAGGGCATCAAGCGGGCCAAGAGCTACCAGCAGGACGTCGAGTACAGCCCCGAGGATGCGACGCGCACCGAGCCGGATTTCCTGTGCGAAGTCGTGGAGGCGGCGATTGACGCCGGGGCCACAACCATCAACATTCCCGACACAGTCGGCTATGCCGTCCCTGCGCAGTTCTCAGAGCTGATCGAGATGCTCATAGCGGAGGTGAGCAACGTCGGCCAGGCCGTCATCAGCGTTCACTGTCACGACGACCTGGGCATGGCGGTCGCGAATTCCCTGGCTGCCGTAAAGGCCGGCGCCCGGCAGGTGGAATGCACCGTGAACGGCCTGGGCGAGCGCGCGGGGAACTGCTCGCTCGAAGAGATCGTGATGGCTGTGGCCACGCGCAGGGACTTCTTCGGCGCGGAGACCTCCATCAACACCAGGCAGATAATGAACGCGAGCCGCCTTGTGGTCAGCGTCACAGGGGTCCAGGTGCCTCCCAACAAGGCCGTGGTAGGCCGCAACGCCTTCGCCCATGAGGCGGGCGTGCACCAGGACGGGGTGCTCAAAGAGAAGAGCACATACGAGATAATGCGGCCCGAGGACATCGGCCTCGATTCGGGCCACCTGGTCCTGGGCAAGCATAGCGGCCGCCACGCTTTCCGCACACGGCTGGAAGAGATGGGCATCCATCTGTCGGACGAGCAACTGGAGCACGCGTTCCAGGAGTTCAAGCGCCTGGCCGACAAGAAGAAAGCGATCTACGACGAAGACATTGAAGCGCTGGCGCGGGAAGAGGTCGAGGCAGTGCCTGAGACCTTCAAGCTTGCCGGGTTTCACACCACCAGCGGCATCAACGTAACTCCGACGGCGACCGTCTCCGTCGAAGTGTCCGGGCAAGGCGTCAAGACCGACGCCGCCATCGGCGACGGGCCCATTGACGCAGTCTACCGCGCCGTGGATCGCATTACGGGCATGCGGTGCGAGCTGCGCGACTACAGCATCCACGCCATCACAAGCGGCAAGGACGCCATGGGCGAGGTGGCCCTCGAAATCGCAGCCAACGGCTTCACTGAACGAGGACGGGCCGCGAGGACGGATATCATCGAGGCCAGCGCGGTGGCCTATCTCGCCGCAGTGAACCGCGTGGTGAAGCGGATGCGCGCCGGGGCAGCGGAGCCCCCGAAACCTCACGGCATGTGATGCTGCGCGGCATTGCCGGAGCAGCTTCAGGGGTCGCACATGACAACCGAAGCCGAAGGCAAGAAGGTGGTCCTGACGGGCCTCAAGCCCACCGGCAAGGCCCACCTGGGCAATTACGTCGGCATGCTCAAGCCTGCCCTCTCTCTGATGCAGGCCCATCCCGACTATGTCTTCCTCTACTTCATTGCCGACTATCACGCCCTCACAACTGTGCGGGACCCGAGCCGGTTCCGCGAACTGTGCTATGACTCCGCTGCGACGTGGCTCGCCCTCGGGCTCGACCCCGACAAGGCGATCCTATACCGCCAGTCCGACGTCCCCGAAGTGTTCGAGCTAAACTGGCTGCTTGCCTGCGTGACGCCGAAGGGGCTGATGGACCGCGCGCACGCGTACAAGTCAGCCGTCGCTGAGAACCAGGCAAGAGGCGGAGCGGACCCCGATGCCGGCGTCAACATGGGACTCTATAACTATCCGATCCTGATGGCTGCAGACATCCTCCTGATGCAGACGGACCTCGTGCCGGTGGGCAAAGACCAGATTCAGCATGTGGAGTTCGCGCGCGACATCGCATCGAGCTTCAACAGCGCGTACGGCCGGATCCTGAAGCTCCCTGAACACGTCGTGCAAGAAGAGGCAGGCGGGATCCCAGGCCTGGACGGACGCAAGATGAGCGCCAACTACGGCAACACGATCCCGCTCTTCGCTTCATCGGACGAACTCAGGAAGCTGATATTCCAGATACGGACCGACTCGACGGCACCCTATGCTCCGAAGGACCCAGCGGGCTCGGTCCTTTTCCTGCTTTACAGCGAGTTCGCGTCCAGAGAAGAGACCGAGGCGATGCGCCGGCGTTACCTGGACGGCCGCATCTCGTGGGCGGAAGCCAAGGAACAGGTGTTCCGCGTGGTGGACTCGTTCCTGGCCGGGCCACGGCGCCTCTACGGCTCGTTAATGCGCGATCGAGCCGCCATTGAAGCCGCTCTAACAAAGGGCGCCGCCAAAGCGCGGGCGCTTGGCTCCCCGCTCATGGCACGCGTCCGGGAAGCCGTCGGCCGTCCGTAGTGGAAAAGTTGTCAACTGCATCTGGACACCCCGTAGTCATCAGTGGTACGTTGAAGCAATGATGATGAAATACCGTTACTATCCGAGTTTCGAAGAGTTCCGAGACCTGTGCCGGCGCGGCAACATGGTCCCTGTGTACCGCCAGCTCATGTCGGACATGCTGACGCCGGTGCTCGCATTCCAGAGGATCGCCTCCGGGCCGTACGCCTTCCTCCTCGAGAGCGCCGCCGGGCCGGAGAAGATCGGCCGCTATTGCTTCCTCGGCAGCTCGCCCTTCGCACTGTTCAAAAGCATGGGCAGAAAGGTGGAGATGCAGGAAGGCAGGAGGGTGAGCACGTTCGACGTCGAGAATCCCCTCGACGCTTTCGGGGACTACTTGCAGAGGTTCAAGGTCGTTCACGTGCCCGGCCTGCCGCGCTTCTCATGCGGCGCCGTCGGGTACATGGGCTACGACGTGGTTCGCTTCGTCGAGCGCCTTCCGAACTGCCCCAAGGATGACCGCGGCCTGCCCGACATCTTCTACATGTTCTTCGATGAGATCCTCATATTCGATAACCTCAACAAGACCATCAAGGTTGTGTGCAGCCAGCAGACGGACGGGATGAGCCCGGAGGAGGCCTACCGGACGGCCACCGAGAGGATAGACCGCATCATCGGGGAGCTGCGGACGCACTCGGTGGGCATCAGCGACGACATCGAGCCGACAGGCACGACCAGCCTGCCGTACGAGTCGAATTTCGCCCGCGAGGACTACCTGCGCGCCGTGGAGAAGGCCAAAGAATACATCCGCGCGGGAGACATCTTCCAGGTCGTGCCGTCCCAGCGCCTCAAGGCGCGCACCGCCGCCAGGCCGTTCGACATATACCGTGCACTCAGGGTCGTAAACCCCTCGCCATACATGTTCCACCTGAAATTCGGCGACCTCCACCTGGTGGGCGCCTCGCCCGAGGTGATGGTCAGGGTGGAGAACCGGCGCGTAACGGTCCGTCCCATCGCCGGAACCCGCCATCGCGGCGCAGACGATCAGGAAGACGAAGCACTCGCGGCCGAACTGCTCGCCGATCCCAAGGAGCGCGCCGAGCACATCATGCTCGTAGACCTGGGCCGCAACGACGTGGGCCGGGTCTGCAAGTACGGCACGGTCAAGCTCGACGACGTGATGGTCATCGAGAAGTACTCCCACGTCATGCACATCGTGTCGAACGTGAGCGGCGAGCTGCGCGACGACATGACGGCGCTCGACGCGCTGAAGGCATGCATCCCCGCGGGCACGCTGAGCGGCGCGCCGAAGGTGCGGGCAATGGAGATAATAGACGAACTCGAGCCGACCAAGCGCGGCCCCTACGGAGGCGCGGTGGGCTATTTCGACTTCAGCGGCAACATGGATACCTGCATCGCCATCAGGACCCTGATCCTCGACGGGCAGACGGCTTACGTGCAGGCGGGCGGGGGCGTGGTTGCCGATTCCGTGCCCGAGCGCGAATACCAGGAGACCCTGAACAAGGCAATGGCGATGCTGCGCGCCATCCAGGTGGCCGAACTGATGAGCCAGGAGCCGGCTTGATCCGGGCGGGTTCTATAGGAGGAGGCGGGCCTTTTCATCGGAGAGCAATAGCCGGCTGCCGGACTCGCTCAGCAATATCAACTCGCCCGTGCTCCGTATGCCCGCCACTTTGCCGCTCACCACGCGCCCGCCGACGCGCGCTCTCACGTTCCGGTCCAGAAGGCAACTGCGCAGCCGCCACCGGGCCAGGATGTGCTCGTGCTGCCCCATGGCAAGCCGCCGATACCACGAGTCCAGCTCTTGCAGGAGCGCCCGGCAGAACGCGTTCCTGTCGAGTTCCCGCGCCAGTTCGAGCCTCATTGAGGTGGGCTCGACCGCCTGGCCTTTGGGAAGCTCGTCCGCCGACTGGTTCACGTTCAGCCCGATGCCCAGGACATGCGCGCGCGGCGCGTCACCGCGCGCGGCCCGCTCGACGAGCACGCCCCCGAGCTTGCCCACGCGCAACGGCTCGATGCCCTCGGCAGCCACCACCACGTCGTTAGGCCACTTGATCTGGGCTGGAACCCCGAACCTGCGGATCGCCTCAACGGCTGCCACGGCCCCCATGATGCCGACGAGCTTCTGATCGCTGCTCGGCAGGCCCGCGCGGAGGATCACGCTCATCAGGAGCCCGCGCCCGGGCGGGCATTCCCAGCTCCCTTTGCAGCCCCGGCCCGCTGTCTGGTGCTCGGCGAGCACGGCGTATCCGTCGGGCGCCCCGGCGCGCAGGCGCTCGCGCGCCGCGTCCATCGTCGAACTTACGCTCGGCAGGACTTCGCCCTGAGCGCCCACGACGACGGGCTCTGCACGCGTCCCGAATATCCGCATAGGCTCAAGCGGCTTCACGGGCCCATCCCCTCAGGCAAGAAGCCTGTCAATGATGCCGTAGCAGACCGGCCAGAGAACCGCCGCCGAACAAGCCGCCGCCCCGAGGTCGTCCGCCATGACTCCCCAGCCGCCGGGCAACCGCTCCAGCCGGCGCAGCCCGAACGGCTTCAAGCCGTCGAAGACGCGGAACGCTAAGAATGCAGCCACCGCGGTTGCAGCCGGCCCTCGCCACCAGAACAGCAGACAGGTCAACCATGTCCCCGCGATCTCGTCCAGCACGAAAGGCCGAGGGTCATGGTGGCCGTAGAGCGCCTCCGCTCGCGGGAAGATGAGCACCGCTGTTGCTACAACGGCGACAAAGAGCCACACCAGAATCAGCGGCCCGGTCGCGCCCGGCAGAGGCCGCAGCAGCCAGTACACGGCGGCCGCCGCCGCAGAGGCGGACGTGCCGGGAAAGTACGGAAGGTAACCCGGTCCCAGCCCCGATGCGACGAGCCCGGTCGCAAAGTCCTTAGGCTTCATTCGTCGCCTCCGGCAGCACCTCGGCGATGCAGTCATAGCCGGCCGAACCGACGATCCGAACATGCGCGAACTCGCCCGCCTGTGGGACGTCGTCCCCGGCCACATAGATCACCGGGTCCACCTCAGGCGCTTCGCGGCGGCTGCGCGCGGGACGCAAGTCGTCTTCCCCCGGCTCCTCAGCCTCCATGAGAACGAGCGTTCGCTCGCCGACCCTTGCGGCCGCAAGCTCAAAGGCGATCTCCTGCTGGGTTGACATCAGAACGCCGCAGCGCTCTTCGCGCACGCGCGGAGGAATCTGGTCCGGCAGCTCGGCTGCGCGCGTGCCCTCCTCGGTCGAGTAGGCAAAGCAGCCTGCACGATCAAAGCGCACGTCGCGCACGAACTGCAAGAGTTCCTCGAACTCGGCGTCGGTCTCTCCGGGGAAACCGGTCATGAACGTTGTGCGCAGCGTCAGGCCCGGTATGCGGTCCCTCAGCCTGGCAATGAGCTGCTCCACCTGCCGCCGGGTGACCTTCCGGCCCATCATCTCCAGGATGCGGTCGCTTATGTGCTGAAGCGGCAGGTCCACATACGGACAGATCTTATCCTCGCCGGCGATCACGGCAATCAGCTCATCATAGACGTGCGCGGGATGCACGTATAACAGGCGCAGCCAGGCCAGGGCTTCTATCTGGCACAATTCCTTCAGCAGGTCATGGAGCAAGGGCCGGCCTTCGGTGTCCACCCCATAGCTCGACGTGTCCTGTGCGATGACGTTCAGCTCGCGCACCCCGTGCCCGGCCAGGTAGCGGGCCTCCTCCATTAGCGCCGCCATGGGCCTGCTGCACAGGGGCCCGCGGATGAGGGGGATCGCGCAGTACGCACAGCGATTGTCGCAGCCGTAAGAGATAGGCAGATAACTCCATGCTCTGGGGGTGAGGCGTCGGCTGCGTTGAACCGCTTCCGCGGGCGGGGGCTCGGCCGGCAGGCCGAGCAGACGCAGGACGAGCGCTGCGGTGCCTGCGGGGTCCACGCCGACGAACGCATCGGCCTCGGGCAGCAGCTTCTTAAGCTCGTCGCCGTAACGCTGGCTCAGGCAGCCCGTGACCACCAGCGCGCGCAGCCGTTTCTTCGCCTTTCGCGCGGCCACATCGAGTATGAAGTCAATGGCTTCCTCTTTGGCCGGTTCGATGAAACCGCAGGTGTTGATGACCGCAACGTCAGCCCTCACAAGGCTTTGCGTGACACTGACCCCGGCGTTCGTCAGGGCGGAGGCGATGCGCTCGGAATCCACGAGGTTCTTGGCGCAACCGAGGGTGAGGAGGGCTACTTTGGGGCGGCGCGGTGCCTTGGGCTTCGGCATGATCGAAACCGGCGATGGGGAACCGCGGCACTACGCCTGGGCGTGAGCGGTCTCCCACTCCTGCAGCGTCATCAGGACGCGACGGGCCTGGCTGCCGCGGTAAGGGCCTACGACGCCCGCTTCAGCCATCATATCAATGAGCCGCGCAGCGCGCGAGTACCCGACGCTCAGGCGGCGCTGCAGGAGCGAGACGGAACCCCGCTGAGTTTCGAGCACCACACGGACCGCGTCATCGAAAAGGTCGTCCGAGCCTTCAGCGCCGTCCTGTTGAGCATGGTACTCTCTCAACTCCGCCCTGAACTGAGGCGAGCCCTGGGACTCAAGGAAGTCCACGACCCTGTTGATCTCCTCCTCGGAGACGTAGGAGCCCTGCGCCCGGACGAGCCGCGAGGTGCCCGGCGGAAGGAGCAGCATGTCGCCGCGGCCGAGGAGCAGCTCCGCCCCGTTCCTGTCAAGAATGGTCCGCGAATCCACTTTAGAGGCGACCTGGAATGCTATGCGCGCCGGGAGGTTCGACTTGATGAGCCCGGTGATGACGTCCACCGACGGCCTCTGCGTCGCGCAGATCAGATGAAGGCCCACGGCCCGGGCTTTCTGCGAGAGCCGGATCACGCTGCTCTCGACCTCCTTCGCTGCCACCATCATCAGCTCGCCGAACTCGTCTATGATGATGACGATGTGCGGCATGTGAAAAGGCACATCGTCCAGGATCGCGTCGCCCTCGGGGTCGAGCCGCCGGATGATCTCTTCCTCGCCCAGTTCGTTATAGGTCTTTACGTCGCGCACGCCCACGCTGGACAGGACCGAGTAGCGCTCATCCATCTTCTTGCAGGCCCACTTCAGGACGGATGCCGCCTTCTTCATGTCGCTCAGAACGGGGCAGATCAGGTGCGGGAGCTGGGCGTACTCGCTGAACTCAACTGACTTGGGGTCCACCAACAGGAGTTGAACCTGGTCGGGCGTACGCGTCATCAGGATGCTCGAGATCATCGCATTTATGGCGACGGACTTGCCCGACCCCGTGGCCCCCGCAACGAGGAGATGGGGGCAACTGGCCAGGTCCAGCACGAGGGGATTGCCGGCCGTGTCCTTGCCCAGGAAGAGCGGGATGGCCATGTCCGCGGCCTTCTTGCCGGACTCCTCCATCAGCTCGCGGACCCCCACCAACTCGCGCTCGGTGTTCGGCACCTCAATGCCCACGGTGTTCTTGCCCGGAAGCGGGGCGACGATGCGAACGTTAGGCGCCTTGAGCGCGATGGCAAGGTCGTCGGCCAGCGACTCAACCTTCGAGACCTTTGTCCCCGGGGCAAGCGACAGCTCATACATCGTTATGACCGGCCCGCGCCGCACGCGCACGACCCGCGCTTCCACCTTGAATTCGCTGAGCGTGCGCTCCAGGACGCGGCCCTTGTCCCGTATTTCGTTCTCGTCCTCGCTGACCGGAGGCGAAGCGAATTCGTTGAGCAACGTTATCGGCGGGAGCGAGTACTCGCCCGCCTCGCGCTCGGGGACCTCGTATAGCTCAAGGTCCTCCTGGTCGTCATCCCCTTCGTCCTCGGCGGGCCGCGTGTAACGAGTCACAACCTCCAGTTCAGCCGGCTTATGCTCAGCAGGCTGAGCGTCGGCTCCGCCCAAGGAATCATCGGCACCGACCTCCCCCTCGGACTCTGAGCTATCCTCCGGGGCGCCCGGTTCGGGATCTTCTGCTTCAGCGACGGCGGCGATGGGAGCCGATTCTGCATCTCGCGCCGGCTCCTCGACCTCCCTGATGGCGGGCTCCGGTTTGGCGCGCCTGGTCATGCGCACCAGCCACTCGACGGCCTTGCGCACGCTCTTGGCCGCCCACACGGCCCTGCCGCGCTGCGCCGCCAACTCAGCACCTGCGGCCAGGAAAGCCCCCACCCAGCAGCAGAATGCGAACACGATTAAGGTGCCTGTCGAGCCAACAAGCTTGTAGAGCAACGTTGTTAAAAGGACGCCGAGAGCACCGCCCCCCACCCCGGGCCCCGCGCGATAGGCGCCCGGCAGGCTGGCCGGGGATGAGTTGAACATGGCGAGGCCTATCAGCAAGGCCAGGGCGACTAAACCCAGGCCCACGGCCCTGACGCGAAGTTCAGAGACGCGGAGCCGAAAGGCCACCAGCACGCCTGCGAACCCGACGACGAAAGCGGCGAGGTACGCCGTCCAGCCGACGAGCGCCAGAGCATAGGCCGACAGATAAGCCCCCACAATCCCGCCTGCGTTGCCGTCAGAACCGCGCGCGGAGAAGTCCGGAAACGGCCCTTCGGTGGGGTCGTGGGTGGCCACGCTCACGAACAGGAACACCCCCAAAGCAATCATCACCAGGCCAATGATAAACTTCTTGCGTTCCTTTGCCTCCATGGCACCTCGCTTCATGTCAGCCGGACACCTCCTCTCTTGGGACGCATTGTAGTTAATGCGCGAACCTTAAAGCAAAAAGCCCCCTACGAAATGGCACGCGGGGGCGGCTTGGGAGCCCCCTACCCCATCTAAGTGCGCTCCGGGCAAGCTCTTGCTCGTTGACAATCAATCGCGTTCGTGGTAAGAAAGCGCGATGCCGTTCGCCCGCAGCACTTTTTCAAACCGAAAAAAGGGAGCAGACAATGTCTGAAGTGCAGGTCAAAGAAGTGGAGCCCATGGCTGTGATCAGTCTGTCGTTCACCGGCCCGTACGAGCAGACGCAGGACAAGTTGGAGGAACTGATGTCCTCTCTCCTGCGGGCGGGCCATCCGTTCTCCCGGGCGCCCTTGGCCCTTTACTACGACGATCCCGCCAAGGTTGAGGCAGACAAATTGCGGGCTGAAGTGTGCTTGCCTGTCGGCGAGGAGTACACGCCCTCCGACGAGGCCAAACGGAAGGAGTTGCCCGGAGCCACGGTAGCGTGTGCCGTACACCAGGGGCCCTACAACGAGATACCCCCGGTCTACGAGAGCATCTTCGCATGGATAGGAGCGAACGGCTACCGTTACGTCGAGGGTACCCCTACGCGCGAGGTGTTCCTGAAGGTCTACGGCGAGGTGGATGACCCCAAGGACTTCGTCACCGAGATTCAGGTGCCCGTCGAGAAGGCGTAGGGTGAGGCGGGACACGCAAGCCGCTTCGCGCGGGTCCGAACAGCCGGAAGACGCAGTCGCCCCTCATCGAGCCGGAGGAAAGCCGTCCGCCTTGCCGGCGGCGCCTGTCAGGCGGAGCCAGCGTTCGGCCACCGCAGCGTAGGCGGCCATGGCATGCCGCATCGCTATCGGGACCCAAAGGGAGTCGTTGCTCTGCCAGCGCTGCAAGAGCGTCTGCCGCACGGCCTGCACCAGTTCGCTCGCCACGTTGATTTTGGCAATCCCCAGCGAGATCGCCTTGTGCAGGTCTTCCTCCGGCGTGCCGGACCCTCCGTGCAAGACGAGCGGCACGCCCGCGGCTGTGCGCAGTTCCGCCAGGCGCACAAAGTCGAAATCCGGTGCGTGCCGATAGAGACCGTGTGCGTTGCCGATGGCGACGGCAAGCATGTCCACGCCCGTACGGGCAACGTATTCCCTCGCCTCAGCGGGATCGGTCAATGCATGGCCCGTCCCGCCCTCCGTTGTGACCTCGTCTGCGCGGCCGACGATGCCCAGTTCCCCCTCGACGGTCGCCTTTCTCGGACGTGCATGTTCGACGACCTCGCGGACAGCGGCAACGTTCTGGTCGAACGGCTTGTGCGAGTAGTCGAGCATGACGGAGCTGAATCCCACTGTCAGGCACTGGTCTACTTCGGCGAGGGAGCCTCCGTGGTCCAGGTGAAGGGCCGCCGGAACGTCATACGAAGCGGCCACGGCGCGCGCCGTCGCCGCCACGGCCGCCGGCGGCATGAGCTGAAACTCCGGCCGTCCGCACATGAGCATGACAGGTGCCCGGCACTCCGAGGCAACGCGCAGGACCGTGTGCATTGTCACGCTGTCCCACGCGCAGAAGGAAGGCACCGCATAGCCCCTTGCGGCGGCATCGCGGACGAGCGCACTCGCCGGCAGAAACGTCATCTCTGACCCTCTCAAAGGTGTTGCCGTGGACGAATTCAGTGACCGGACAGTGGCCGACACGGGCCGCATCTACTCCTTGCGGACTGAGGCGGCCATGGCCGCTGCGGCGGCCCGCACCGCGGAGGGCTTGTAAGGCCGACTCCTCCGGGTGACGCCTATCAGGTCGAAAACGTTGCAGCGCAGGTGGGAGAACAACCGGTTCATCTGCTCAAGGCAGCTCACAGTGCCGCCGCCGCCGCCCCCTGCCGCCGCCACGCCGATGGCGGGCTTGCCCGCCAGGGCAGACTTATCACCCTTTGTGGCTTCGGAGCGGCGCAGGCGGTCGAAATACGCCTTGGCCGATTCCGAGAGTTCGCCGTAGTAGACCGGGCTCACGATCACATATCCCTCGGCCTCCTGCGTCCTCTTGTGGACGGCCTGGAATCCATCTTCCACCTGGCAATAGTGCTCCTCGCGGCAGGTGCCCCAGCCGCGGCTGCACGCCTGACACAGGCCGATGTTCTCCTCGTTCAGGTAGATGATCTCCGCAGTCATGCCTGCAGACCGAATGCCCTCGGCTGCTGCCTCCGCGCATTCAGCGGTCAGCCCGTCCTTGTTGGGACTCGAAGCGAACACGATGAAAGCCATGACTGCAACTCCGCTTGTGTGAAGGCAGCCGCCTGCTGCCGAACGGAACTTCAGGCTCTGCCGAAAGCGTTGATATATGGGAACAGCCGTTCCCACGAGGTCACGCGGTATGCCATCAAGCCGAACAGGTCGCCGCTGGTGCCCACGACGGCGGAGGCGCCCGCGCGCAGATATGCGCTCATGATGTAGTCCGAGTAGGCGTCGTCCACCACCGCCACAATCAGGAAATCCTTTGGGAGCACGCCGCGCAGCTTGCCCAGCAGCTCCTGCGGCCGGAAGACCGTATCCAGCTCCATCTCCACATAGCCGCTCTCAATCTCCAAACTGCTCAGGCCCGCCAGAATGCACACCGACTCGACGTCCGGCGCAATGGGCGAGACGTCGGTAGAGGCGTCGTATCGCCGCATTTCCAGCTCGAGCCGTCGCTTGAGACGGGCCACATAGGCGCGCCCGTCGAGGGAGCGGTCAATGGCCTCGTTCGAGGGGGCAAACAGAACGGCCTTCTTCATGATGGCTGGTCCTGCCGGCATAGGTGAAGATAGCAGCATGCCCGAGACGCACGCGAACCACTGCCGCAGCCTTTATACAGCATTCCGATTGCGGCGGCAAACTCAGGCACGCTGCCCCAGCGGTAGGGGCAATTCGTCGGGCCGCTATCCGTCGGGTGTCTTGGGCTCCTCATTCCTGGTTTCCGGTGCCGTTTTGGGCGGGGCAGGACGAACGTCGGGGCCTTTCGAAGGGGCCTCCGCCTGCTGAGTTAGTTCCTGAAGAGGCACTTTCACACGCCTGATGAGTTCGGCGGAACGGATCCGGATGCCTGTATCCGTCCATCGGGTCATGCTTGACCAGAACGGCATGCCGGGCTCCCATTCCTGCCTCTCCACCAGCTTGAGCAGGGCCGGGTAAAGATCGCCGCTCCCACGGGGCTGAGAGACAAGGTTGTTCGCCGCCGGATCAAAGAAGAAGAGCCAAGTCTCCGGCATAGGGTAGCCGGTGGGCGAAATGCCAAAGGTAGCCCTGTCGCCCGGGGCGGGCGTCCAGAAGTCCTGGCACTCTACGACTACAGACTTGCCGTCTGCAGGCGCGTGGACCTGGTAGCCCTGGATGATGCCCTCGTATTCCTTGACAACGAAATACTTCTTGCCGGAGTTCGGCTCGATTTTCTCCAGAGGCGGATAATTGATGAAAGGGAGCATGGTGTAGTATGCGACCGACCACCAGCCTGTTTCCCCTGTTGGGCTCCGGAACTTGGCCTGCTTGCCTCCGGGGCCGTTGATCAGTTCCATGTCGTAGATTCCGCGCTTTGCAACCTTTCCCTCCGCGTCTGTTTCATCTATCCGCAGGCGGAGGCCCTTGTCAACCTCACCCTCAGTGGCCTTGACCACGACGAGCTTGATGAACTTCGTCTCGTAGTCTTCGGGCTTTGTAGGGGGCCTGGGAGGTCCGCCTGCGATCGCCTCATTGGGCCCCCCGACGAATCCATGCTTGGGCACGACGAGCCTGTACCCGAAAGCGTCGCTCGCGTGGAGCGAGGAAAGAGCGCCATAGGCTATCGCCGCCCCGTCGACCTTTTCCTCACCGCTTGCAGCCGTGCAAACGGCGCTCAACACAAACAACGAGAACTCCAAGACGATTCGCGGTCGCATTCCCGTTCCCCTTTAAGCTACTCAAGGGGGATTATCGTGCTAATGGTCCCGTAGTCCAGTTGGTCATGCCAGAAAGGCGATATGGATACCTGCCGGGTCGGCATCCAAACGCTGTCGGGCCGACCTGTGACCTCAGTGATCCAGTCGTCCGGCGTTGGGGCAGACGCTCAGGTGATCTCCTCGAAAACAACGACGCGCCGGCAATGCGGACAGAGCACCCTCATGATGTTGGCGCGGTCACCTGCGATCGGTTTGCCGGCAGGCTGAGGAGCGGCGATGAAACCGCCTTCGAGGGTAAGCGCCAGGCCGGGATTGCTGTAGGCCTTCGGGCCGACCTTCCTGGCCACCCAACGGATGTGGTCCCTGGGGGCGATGACTTTGCCGCAGCCATCGCAGACGAGGAGTTCCTTCTCTACCGTGGTGAACGCCTGGGTGCGGTCATAGGTTGCCAGGTCCCACCCCGTGGTCTGGTAGATGCCGTCGTCCGTAGTGCAATTGTAATGACAGTGCCCGCAGAATATGCACCGGTCGTAGCGGAGCTTGAAGCGGCGCATCGGCGGGACGCTTTGCGTGTCGTCGGCCATCTCGATGGCGCCGGATGGGCAGACCTCGTAGCAGGCGCCGCAGCCGATGCAGACCTTGTCGTCCCAGACGGTGGCGCCGCGGTAGGTGCCGGTGTCAACGGTCTCGCCGTACGGAAAGCGCACAGTGTACGGCCCCTTCACGACGGCACGGATCGCTTCGGGAAGGTAAGGTATCTTCAAGGCCCAGAGGACCTTTTTCGTCACTGTCGTAAGCGTCTTGACCATCTTCTCTCATTATACTCTGAAAACGGGGAGCCGCGCCTCAGACAGATGCGTCATCTGCTTCCGCTTCGCCGCGGCGTCGGATATCTTCGGCCACCTCGTCATAGGCGTTGACCACGCTCTTCTCCCACAGCTTGACGCCACCCAGATGCGAGCCGCGCGCGAGGGCGTGCGCGCCGACGGGGAAGGTCAGCATGATGAAGACGGCGCACAGGACGGCCTTGACGATGAAGGTCGCCGAAGGGTTGCCCACGGCCGCTCCAGCCAGGATCAGGCAGGTGCCGAGTGTGACGCATTTCGTTGCCGACTGGAGCCGGGTGTAGACGTCAGGCAGGCGGACGATGCCAATCGCGCCGAATAGCTCGAAGAGCACTCCGCCGCCGATGAGGACGTATGCCACGCTACTCATCTAATGACCTTCCCTCAAGGTACTTTGCGAGTGCGATCGTGCCGATGAAGCTCAACAGCGCCCAGGCGATGGCTATGTTCAGGTAAAAGTCCATGCCGGTCTTCAGCGCGTAGAGCACGCAGAGCCCCACCAACAGCGTGCTGAGCATGTCCACGCCCACCATCCTGTCTGGCGCCGTAGGCCCCTGCTGCAGCCTGTAGAGGCAGAAGAACGCGGCTCCTAAGAGCGCGCAGAAGAAGACTGTGAACGCAACAGGGCTCATTCGAAGATCCTCTTAAGCAGCGGCTCGAAATGCTGCAGGATGATGGCGTTCTGCTTCTGCGGATCGTCGGTGGTGACGTTGATCCAGTGCACGTAGATGTCGCTCCCCAGCACGTCTACGACGTGCGTCCCGGGCATGAGCGTAATGGAGTTGGCAAGGAAGGTCTTGGCGAGATTGGTTTTCAGGGTGGTTGTCACCTTCACAATGCCGGGGCGGATGGGCAGGTCGGGATGCATCACGCGGTATGCCAGGTCCAGGTTTGAGCGGATGCATGAATATGTAAAATATGGTATATAAAGGGCGAGCCACGCAAGCCGGGCGGGGTTCAGCAGCCACTCGCGCCGGGGATGCTTCCCGGAGGTAAGTACCACGACGAGGAGCGTAAGGACTGCGCCCAGCACGAGGGAGCGCGATTCCAGGCTCAAAGTCAGCAGGAGCCAGAACCCGAACAGGAGCAAGAACGCCACCGCTCGCTTGCGCATCCTAACCTCCGAAGAAGAAGGTCACATACCCGCTGAGCTGCTGGACGAGCGCCTGAGCGGAGGGGTCAAAGAGTGCGGGCTTCAGCAGAGGCAAGAAGAGGCCGAGGCCGACGCAGGCGGCCGCGAGGATGCCCATGGCAGCCTGCATGAAGAACGGCGATTCTTTGACGTTGCGGAACCTCTCCGGCGTCTCTCCGTCAATGAGGTGGCGCTGCAGCTTCACGTAGGTCACCAGGGTCATGAGGCTCACCAGCACAGTCACTCCGCCCAGCACCCAGTGCCCGGCCCAGACAACGACGACGACAATCAGGAGCTTGCTGAAGAAGCCGTTGAACGGTGGGAGGCCGGAGATGCTCAAGGCGCCTATGCGCATGAAGAAGCTCGTCCACGGCATGGCCCGGCCCATGCCGCCGAGCTGTTCCATGTCCCGCGCGCCCGTCCGATACACTATTGAGCCGGTAGAAAGGAACAACAGCCCTTTGAAGGCGGCATGGTTTACCAGGTGGAACATGGCGGCGAAGACGGCCAGAGAGGCTATGTCGGTCCATAGCCCGGCCCCAGCCGTGCCACGGGCAAGAGCTTCAGCTCCGACGCCCAACGCCAGCATCACATAGCCCATCTGGCTTATGCTGGAATAAGCGAGCAGCCGCTTGAAATCCCACTGCCCCACTGCCAGCAACACGCCCACGACCATCGAAAGGATGCCCATTGCCATGAGCACGTGCCCCACAGCGGCGCTGACGCCGAGGACATTGAAGACCAGGCGCGCCAGCACATACACGCCGGTGGCCTTGATCATCAACCCCGAGAGCATCGCCGAAACGGGGGCCGGGGCGGACGAGTGCGCGTCCGGCAGCCAGCCGTGGAACGGCACCATAGCCGCCTTGAGGCCAAAGCCGGCCAGGAAGAACGCCGTTGCCAGCAAGAGGGCATCGTTCGGCTTAGCGTGCTGCGTGAAGGCCGCTATCTGGGCGAGGTTCAGCGTGCCCCGCAGGCTATAAACGATGGCTATGCCCAACAGGACGAGGGCGCTGCCAACCGCGCTCAGGATGAGGTACTTGAAGGATGCTTCCAGTTCCACGCTTTCGACGCCGAAACCCACCAACACGCAACTGGCAACCGCCGCGACCTCCATGAAGATGTAGATACCGAAGAGGTCCCCGCTTACCACCACGCCGTTCATGCCGGCGATGATGAGCATCAGGGCGGCATAGTAAAGGTGTAGCTTGCTGTAAGGCTGCATGTAGTTGAGCGAGAAGAGCACGGCCGCCAGCGAGACCACGCTGATCATCGCCAGGAGCATGCGGGTCAGGCCGTCGCCAAACATGGCGATGCCTGTGACCGACTTCCCGGCGGGCAGGTTGAACTCCAGCGACCGGCCTCCCCGCCCGACGTGAAGGACAATGGTGCTGCCCGGCCTCAGAGCAGCGTTCTCCCGCCGCAGTTCGTTGATGCTCCGGAGCGGCCGAAACTCAGAGTCCGAGGGCGACCTCCAGCCTGTGATCACGTCGCCCGGCTCCAGGCCGGCGGCAGCCGCTGCACTCCCCGGCACGACCTCGTCTATCTCCACGCCGGCAGGGCGCGCGGCCGTGGCCTGCGCCGCCGGGCTTCTCTCCGTGAGGCCCAGCAACTCGGACTTTCCCGGGGAACTGCCAAGCCACACGGAGACGGGCGCTCGGCCAAAGGTCCCAAAGCTGATGAGCACCATGGCCACGGCAACCAGGACCGCGATGGCCTCGCTGACGCGCCATCGAATCCTGCAGCCCGCGAAATTCAGCAGCGGGATCAGGAAGGCGGCCCCGAGCGGAATCAGCACCAATAGCGGCAACAGGCGTTCCACTTGCCGAATTCTCCGAGCTGGGATTGTCCCAACGTCATCCCTTGAGCTTCGATATCTCTGTCAGGTCGAAAGTTCCGTACTTCTGATGCAACCGCAAGGCCAGGACCACCAAGAGGGCCACTACGGCCAGGCCAATGACGATCGAGGCGAGCACAAGGGCCTGGGGGAGGGGATCCACAGCGTTGCGAAGCAGGTCCGCAGCCGGACGGCCGGCGCCGGTCCGGGCAATGATTATGGGCGGTATCGGTTCGCCTGACGCGGGCACTCGATAGCCGACCAGAACCAGGAACAAGTTTGCGGCATCCTCAAGGATGATCACACCGATGATCGCCTTGATGAGGTTCTTCTTGACCGCTATGGCATAGAGGCCGACGGCGAAGATGACGAAGGCCATCATGTAGGGGAGCAGGTTGTGGATCATAGTCACTGGCCCTCCTTCTCGCCTTCGGCCTTGCGGCGCACGGGGAAGCCCGCCAGCATCAGGAACGCACCGAAGAGGCCGGCACCGACCGATAGCCCGATGACCACATCGAGGAACGTGACGGAGCCCGCATCGGACAACGGAAGCCCTATCAGGGGCATGGCGAGGAAGACGAGCAACGTGCAGGCGACGAGGCCCGCGGCGGCGAGCTTCAGGTTCCGGCTCAGCCTCTCCCGGAGGGCCTCAACGCCGGAGGCCATCGTCATCAGGATGAGGCCGGCCGCACAGGTAACGCCGCCGGCGAATCCGCCGCCCGGAGATAGGTGGCCCGACAGAACGATGTAGAAGCCGAAGAGCAGAATGAACCCGATCAGCAGGTCCGTGATGGTCCTAACTATGGGAGTCATGCCCCTCATGTGTCTCTTCCCTTCCCCGGCTTCGCAGCAGGGCATAGGAGCCGAGTATAGCGGCCATGATGACCGCGGCCTCGCCGAGCGTGCCATAGGCGCGGAAACCCAGGACAACGGCCGACACGATGTTCCCCGCGCCGGCCTCCTGCGCCGCCCGCATATAGCTCTGGCCCATGATCATGGGCGGATCGCCGAAGGGCGTCATCGCCCGGAAGCAGACGTATACTCCGATGACGATGGCCATCGTGACCGCGCCCATGAAGGCGACGTGGGCTGTGTCCCTGACGAACTCCTTAGTGGTATCCACCCGGGCCACGATGGTCCGGATCAGCAGCACGATGACGAAGATCTCGACCACCAATTGCGTGAGGGCGAGGTCAGGCGCGCCTAAGATCAAGTCCGCCACCGAGAGGCCGAACCCTACGGCGCCAAGGCACAGCACGCTGGAGAGCAAATCTCTCGCCTCCACCGCAATGATCGCGGCGATGAACATGAACAGCATTACGAGGTAAAGGATCGCCAGCGTCCCGGACATCCTCTGCTCCTACCGCAGGAGGAATAGCAGTGCCATGAGCACTCCGACACCGACGACGACCCACGTCACGTACGTCGCGACGACGCCGGTATGTAACTTCCGGAGCGCCGAGACTACTTGGCCGCCCAACTGGCCGGACAGCCGATAAACGTCGAACGCGCTCCTCTCGGCGTCGCCGTAAACGCCCCGGATGAAAGGCAGGTCCCTGACGGTCAGGTAGAAGCCGGTGCCCGTGACGTTCGTCGGGGCGGGCATTGTCACCTCGCCGCCAAGGAACGAGCGGACGCGCCGAACCTTCATCGTGCGGCCCACGGCATAGATGACCATCCCAAGGGCGAGACCCAGCAGTATCAGGACGACAGCCTGCATCGGGCCCCAGAAGCCGGCGCTAAAGGAGGCCGCTTGCGCTTCCGTCTGCCGACCGAACTCGGCCATGCCCGCGCTCAGAATGCCGTTCGCCACAAAGCCGCCCACGAGCCCCAGCACGACGCAGAGGCCCGAGAAAAGGCCAAGGGGAAAGAGCATGTTCCATCCCACCTCGCGCACGTCCTTGCCCGCCAGGGCGGGAGAGCGCTCGCCGAGGAAGACGCCGTGCATGGCCTTGACGAATGAGGCGAGGGTGAGCGCGCTGCCGAGGACCGCCGCCGCCAGCAGAATGGGCATGAGATATCCGCCGCCCTCGAGGACTCCCTGGTATATCATCCACTTGGAGACGAATCCGTTGAGGGGAGGCGCTCCGCTGATTGCGAGCGAGCCGACGATGAAGCCGGTTGCAGTCAACGGCATGGCTCGGGCCAGTCCGCCGAGGTTGTCCAGATCCAGGTCCCCCGTGCGCGATTCCACGGCGCCGCCGGCGAGGAACAGCAGGCACTTGTAAATGGCGTTGTTGACCATATGGAACAGGCCGCCCGCAATGCCTGCGGGGACGCCCGTGCCGATGCCGAGCACCATGTAGCCAACCTGGCTGACCGCGTGGAACGAGAGCAGCCTTTTCAGCTCGTGCTGAACCATGGCCATCATGACGGCGGTGATGATCGTTACCATGCCGATGACCATGAGGAGTATCTTCAGCCCCGGCGTCAGTTCGCCGAAGAACCCGAAGGAGATGCGCGCCAGGAGGACGATGCCCAGCAGCTTGTCGAGGGACGCGGGCAGCAGGGCCATGGTGGGGACGGGGGCGTGTTCGGCGGCAGCCGGAACCCAGGTGTGAAGAGGCACCGCGCCGGCCTTCGCCAGAGCTGCGATGAGGAACAACAAATACAGGACTACGTGGCCCCCGCTCGTGAGGGCGATCCTTCCGGGGCCCTGAAGGTAGTCAATGTCAAGGCTCTGCGCGCCGCCGATGACAAAGACGCACACAATGGCCAGGATGAGGGCGGCGTCGCCGAATCCAAGGATGGAGAACGTCTTGGCTGCTCCTGCGCGCGCCGCCGGTCCACCGATGCCGATCAGGAGATACAACATCAGGGTGACCGCCTCCCAGGCGAAGAGGAACACCAACAGATGCCTGGTGCAAAGGGCGACGCTGGCGGCGGCGACGGCCCACAGCGCAAAGGCATAGAACCTGCGGCCTTGAGAGTCCGTGCGCCAGTAGGTCAGCGAGTGCAGCACTACGCAGAACCCGAAGAGCATGACGAGGAAATTGAGCGCCCCGATGAACGGACCTGCGCCGAACTTCAGGACCAGGCTCAGGGAGGCAGGAAGCTCGAAGACGGGGTGGAATCCGAGCAGTCCCGGCGATCCCCGCCACAGCATGCCGGCGAGCACGAGCGCGCCGAAGGCGCAGAGCGTAGCCAGCACGCCCGCAGCCTTTCCCTTGGACAGGCCCAGAAGATAGCAGGCGCCGCCGCCCGCCACCAGCAGCGCTATTGAGAGGAAGTAGACCTTGCTGTAGTAGTCCATGCATCTCTCCTGCTGCGCCGGGCCGGGTTCGCTCAGCCGGCAGCGACGGACTTGCGGATTTGCTCGGTCTTCTGCTGCGAAAGCTTTACGAGATCGTTGAAGCCCATCAGCCTCTTGCCGCTGTCGGCATCCCTGACGGCCAACATGCGCTCCGTGCAGCTATAGCACGGGTCAATCGCGGCGAGGGTGATGGTTACGTCTGCAAGGGAATGGCCGATGCACGTGGCCTTGAAGGTCGGCACGTTGACGTAGCTGGGTGCGCGTATCTTGTGGCGCTCGGGCCCCGGCCCACCGTTGCTCTTGACGAAGTGGAATGTCTCGCCCCGCGGGGCTTCCACGTGCCCGCAGCCCTCGCCCGGAGGCACCTCCTTCACGTCCGCCCGTATCGGCCCTTCTGGCAGTTCATTCAGCGCCTGGCGGAGCATCTTGATGGACTCCTTCGTCTCAAGGAGCCGCACTACTGCTTTATCGAAGACGTCCCCGTGCGAGCGCGTCACGATGCTCCAGTCCACCCGATCGTAGGCGGCGTACGGGTCGTCCCGCCGCACGTCTATGGGGACTCCAGAGGCGCGGGCCGTCGGGCCGACGGCTCCCAGCCGCCGCGCGTCCTTCTGGGTCAGGACGCCGACTCCCTTCAGCCGGAGCGAGAGCACGGGATCCCCCAGAGCCGTGGAGATGAACATGTCCAGGGGCCTGTCTATCTCGTCCAGCCGCTCGTGGACGTACTTGACCTTCTCGGGAGTGATGTCCAGGCGCGACCCGCCCACAGTGTGGTTCGCGTAGTTGATGCGGCTGCCGGTGACGACCTCGAGAGCATCCAGGCAGGGCTCGCGGTAGCGCCAGGCCCACATGAAAACGGTGTTGTAGCCGATGAAGTGCCCCGCCAGGCCGAACCAGAGCAGATGGCTGTGGACCCTCTCAAGCTCATTGACAATCGTGCGGAGATAGAGGGCCCGCTCCGGCACCTTGACGCCTGCTATCTCCTCCACGGCTTGCACGTAGGCGAGAGGATGCGAACCCGAGCAGATGCCACAGACCCTCTCCACGGCGTATGGCACCTGGTCCCAGGTGCGGCGCATGACAACTCCCTCGATGCCGCGGTGGTTGTAAGAGATGCGCACGTCCATGTCAACGACGGTCTCGCCCTCGACATAGAGCTGGAAGAATTCGCTCTCTTCCTGCAAGGGATGATAAGGTCCAATTGGTATGAGCGTCCTATGCGTCATTTCTTTGGTCCCTGCGCAGCGGATAGACGCCTTGCGGCCAGTCGTCGGCCAGGATCAGGCGCCGCGGATCGGGGTGCCCTTCGAACACTACGCCGAGCAGGTCGTTTATCTCTCGTTCGATCCACTCGGCCGGCGGCACGACGGGCGTGAGAGACGGCATGACGGGGTCGCCCTTCGGCGTGCGGACCCGCATGTTGACGACCAGCCCCACGGCGTCACATTCGAAATGATAAATGACTTCCAGCTCCTCGCCGATGTCCGTTCCGGTAGCCGTGGCGAAGCGCGCGCCGAGGTCTTCGACGAGCCTGCGGCCCGTCTCCCGGGCGTTGTCCCTGGCGACCGTGAAGTACACCCGGTTGGGCCGCGGCCGCTCCCACTTGAGCGCCGCGCTGCCCACGACCTCTTCCAGGTGCCGAATCACTTCGTCCACGGTTTCGGCCACGTTACGTTCTCCGTCACAGATCGTGCAGAGCCTTGGCGATGCCGGCGATCATCGCCTCCGGCTTCGGAGGACATCCGGGGATATAAACGATCCTCGCGTCGGGGTCTACCTCCCTGATCACTTCGTCCACGGGCCCCGCGAAGTGCCACGCGTCCTGAAATATGCCGCCTGTGCACGCGCAGGCGCCGAGGCAGACGACGAGGCACGGCTTGGCGGCCTGCCGGTAAATCTCCTGCAAGCGGGACCGCGCCTGCCTGGTGCAGACGCCCGTAACCATCAAGGCGTCCGCATGGCGCGGGGATGCGGCCAGCACCACGCCGAGGCGCTCCACGTCGAAGCGCGGCGTCAACAGTTCCAGCACCTCAATATCGCAGTTGTTGCACGCGCCGGTATTGACGTGGTACACCCAGGGGGACTTCTTAAGGCCCCAGAGCTTTACCTTATCAAGAACTGCCATTGCAGCTTATCCCGCCTTGCCTGACCTCATCGGAGGGTGTGACTGTAAACGGCCAGGGCCGACGCGATCACGGCTATCGGCGCCACGATGAACCAGAAGAACTTCATCGCCTGCTCTATGCGCAGGCGCGGGTTCGTGTTCCGCATCAGCACAATAACAACCAGAAGCACGACGAACTTCAGAGGTGTCCCCAGCCAGCCCCAGCCGCTCAGGCGGACGCCACCCCAGAAGACAGTGATGAGGAAGAACGGCAAGAGGAACAGAAGCATGGCCCGCGTCAAGCGCAGTACGGCCAGGGGCGGGCCCGAATACTCAAGCAGCACGCCGCCTGTCAGCTCCGTCTCCGCCTCGGGCTGGTCAAAGGGCACCATGCCGAGCTTCGCCTGCATGACGGCCAGCGCGCAGAGGAAGGCGAGGAAGCCGGCAAGGCCGGCCGCTACCACCCCGCCCTGCTGGGCCGCCAGTATGGCCGAGAGCTTGAAGCTGCCCGCAAGATTGGAGCTGCCGCCGGCCTGCATGATGGCCGGCACAAGGGCGAGTATGAACGGGAGTTCGTAGCCGATGACGAGCTTCATCTCGCGGCTTGCACCCATAGCGCCGTATGGGTTGCCGCTGGCCGATGCGCCCAGTATGAGCGCCAGCGAGGGGAACATTAGAAAATAGACCAGCCAGATCAGATCGAAGGCGAAGCTGGCGCCAGGATTGATGACAGCCGCCCACAGGATCGCCGCCGCCGCGCAGGCGCCGATCAAGCCCAGGACGGGCGCAAGCAGGAACGGGAGGAGGGATGCCCTGTCCGACACCACGGTTTCCTTGCCCAGCAGCTTCACGATGTCCGCCACGGGCTGGTAGATGGGCGGCCCCTTTCGCCACTGGATGCGGGCCGTCACCAGCCGGTCTACCCAGGAAAACAGCAGGCCGAGGACGACAGTCCCGAAAATGCCCAGTATGGAAGCCACGATCATCGGCATGGGCCCGGTCCTCAGCGTGTTCTATGAAGGGTCCGGCCACTCAGCAGCGTATAGCCGGCCGCCGGCACACCTTCCACAATTTCCATGAACTTCAATGCGCCGGAGGGGCAGACTGCCACACACCGGGGGAGCAGCCCTCTCGGAGTGCGGTCGGCGCACAAGTCGCACTTGGCCACTTCGTGGCGCGTTGTCTCAGTGTCTATGACGCCGAACGGACAGGCGAGCGCGCAGCTTCGGCAGCCGGTGCAGCGGACGAGACTGCGACGCACAATGCCCGCGTCGTCAACATACATGGCATCAGCGGGGCAGGCGGCAACGCAGGGCGCCTCCTCGCACTGGCGGCAGACGGCGGGCATCGCATCGCTGCCGGCCACGTTCTCATAGCGGAGGGCCGGGAACTGCGTGTGGCTGAAGAAACACGCCGCCGCGCAGCTCTTGCAGCCGATGCAGCGGTCCGTGTCCACAATCAACTGCTTGTCTACCGTCTTCACTTCAGCCATGCAACGCCTCGCCAGACTCCGCTCAGACCCTCTCTATGCTGACCAGGGCAGGGCAGGGCTCGATGGAACCGTCCGCCGCCCGCCACTGAAGCAACTCCCTCAAGGACTGCCAGTGAGAGGGAAGGGCTATGACCCTCCCCTCCCCTCCGCCGGCCGGCGCGCAGACCACCGTCGCCTCCGCGCCGTTGCGCAACTCAACGAGACCCGCTTCCGACAGGCCGAGGTCCGCTGCCAGGTCCGAAGAGAGCTTCGCTTTCTCCTCCGCGGCGAGCCGCCTCTGCCAGTCCACGTCCGCCAGCGAGATACCGCCCGTATACCCGTGGGGCTCCGGCGAGCCGATCACCACGGCCTGGCCCTCCTCGGGCTGCCCGGCCGCAAGTATGCTCGGCCCGATCAGATCGGTCAGCACCGGCTCCGGCACGGTGACGCTCATAAGGTCCGCGACCTCGGGCGCCTTCAACGACCAGCCTGCCGCGAGAGCGAACAACTCCGCCATTAGCTCCTTGACGGTCAGGACAGTGGAGGGCTTCTCAAGCCAGGGGGCAAATCGTGCCGGCTCACCTGTTGGTCCCAGAGCAGTTCCATCTTCTTCCCAGGGCAGCGCGAGAGGCAGGACCATCTCCGCTTCTTCGGCGAACGGGCTTTCCAGCGAGCCCGCCCAGCAGACGAGGTCGCACTCCTCGGCCATGTGCCGCCAGAGCTTCTCGGGCAAAACGCTGGCGAGGTCCACGCCCGCCACCAGAAGGACTTTCAGCCGGCCGGCGTCGGCGTCCCGAAGGACGTCGCTCAGTTCGGCGGCACCGAACTTCTGCTTCAAGCGCGGGAGCACTGCCGAATTCGTCGAGACCAGAAGCGGCCAGGCCTTTGCCTTCAGCGCTGCGGCCATCTGGCCAACCGCCGCGGCTACGGCTGCACCGTGGGCGTAACGGCCGACCGGGTGACTCAGGATGATGCCGAGAGCCTTCGCCTCCTTGAGTTGAGCAGCCAGCCGCTTGACCTGGGCTGGGGGGATGCCTGCGGCGTTGCAGATCTCCTGCGAGTTCTTACCGCCAAGGGCCTCGGCGACGTTGCCCGCGCCGCACTCGACCGCAAGCGCCGCCATGAACGCCGCCAACTTCAGCGGGCTCACCGTCATCGCCTCGGTCGCCCCGCGCGACGTCCGGCCCCACGCCGTATCGAGAGATATCAATTTATTGCCGCGGCCGCCGAACTGCGCGTCCCGCACGCGCCCCGCAACGGCCGGGTGGGAGCCGAACGGATCTCCGATGGCCAGCAGCAAGGTGCAGCCGGCGATCTCGCCAAAAGGAGGACACCGAGTCAGGCCAGACTTCACGAGAGCCATGTCCTCCGGCGGCACGCTTGCAGCGAAACGCGCGCCGCCCGCCTGGCACAGGGCCGCCGCCGCGAGCGCGCCTTCGAGCGGCCGGCCGAGGTCTACCAGAACAGTCACAGAGGATGGGACGGCCTGGGAGCCGGCCTGCACCAACTCTTGCAGGACCACGCTCGCCGACTTGCGTTCGTCGCCCTTGCGGGCGGAGAAGATGCGCTCGGCAGCGTCGAGCAGCCGCGCCGCCGTAAGGCCGCGGACACAGGCGCCCTGGTTGACGCCCAGGTCGCTGGGAAAGGCCGTGCTCACGTGCCCGAGTCCATCGTGCTGGACCCCGATGGGGCAGTCCATAGCGCACAACGGGCAGCGCGGCGTCTCCCTGTCAAGCGGAGAAGGCATCCTTGTAGTCCTTGATCTTGTCGTAGCACACGTCGGGTCCGTCCTTGCACAGATACAACGGCCCGATGTTGCAGCGGCCGCACTTGCCGAAACCGCAACTCATCTTCCGGTTCATCGAGAGGTATATCTGCTCGGGCTTGAAGCCCGCGTTCAGACAGGTCAGCGTGACGAATCGGAGCATGATGAGCGGGCCGCAACTCACGACGTAGCTGTCGGCAATGTCAAAGTCGAAGTCTTTGAGCAGGCCCGTCACCACCCCGACGTTGCCCTTCCAAGCCGGGTCGGGGATGTCCACGGTCACGGCGAAGGAGACCTTGTCCCTTGCCGCCCAATCGGTGAAATGCTCTCTGTAAAGCAGTTCAGACGGATTGCGGGCGCCGTAGCAGACCGCCACCCGGCCGTAGTCATCCAGGTGCTCAAAGAGATGATGGAGGAGCGACCGGAGCGGGGCGAGGCCGACGCCGCCTCCCACGACCACCAGGTTCCGGCCCTTCATCTTCTCGGTCGGGTAGCCCTTGCCGAACGGGCCGCGCACGCCCAGCTCAACGCCGCGCTCAAGGCTGTGCAGGGTGTCGGTGACAGTGCCGGTGCGGAGGATCGTTATCTCCATCTCATCTCTGACCGAGGGCGACGAGGAAGGCGTGAAGGGTGCCTCGCCGATGCCGGGGACGGTCAACTGCACAAACTGCCCGGCCCGGAAGGCGATCGGCTCGTCCAATGCCAGACGGAAGCTCTTGATGGTAGGCGTCTCGGCCTTGACCTCGATGAGTTCAGCCCGAATCGGTCTGTATACGTTCTCAACCACGGTTTGCGTAAGCCCTGTTGACTTGCGAAAGGACCCTGCGAAGGTCAATGGCTCCGGGGCAGGTGTCGGCACACCTGCCACAGCCCACGCAGCCCAGAATGCCAAGCATCAGCGGGTTGTACCAGAACTTATGAGCGAACCTGTGCTGGAACTTGCTCATGTGCTCGCGCCGGGGATCCGGTTTGAGCGTTCCCGGCGGGCCGGCCATCTCGGAATAACCTGTGAACTGACAGCTGTCCCAGAGGCGCGCGCGTTCATAGGCCCCTGTGCGCAGCGCCTTGTCGGACAGCAGGAAGCAGTAGCACTGAGGGCAGACCGCCGTGCAGCCGCCGCACTGGACGCAGTTGGCCAACTCCAGCCGCCAGAGAAGCTCGTCGAGCGTAGACGGCATGCTCGCAGCAAAGTCGTCAGGAAGTTCGTAGTCCGCATTCTGGGCCGCGAGCTGTTCGGCACACCGGCGCCGCATGTCATCTCGCTCGCCCAATTGCCCCGGGGTCGCGTCCGAAAGCAGCGCCGCGGCGTCTCGCATGACCTGCCGGCCCTTCTCTGTAGCCGCCTCGACCAGGAACCCGCGGTCAATGGAGGACAGGTTCAAGTCATAGTTGGTCTCGGGGTAGGCAGTTGCGCCCAGGAGGTTGCAGAAGCAGGAGTCGGCGGCTACAGCGCAATCCACGCCCACGATCGTCGCGTTCTTGCGCCGTGCCTCATAGAAGGGATCAGCCATCGGGTCATCAAGCATGATCCTGTCAAGGTAGGTGAGGGCGCGGCATTCGCAGCCGCGAACGCCTACGACGGCCGTTGTGACGGCCGCAGCCTCGCCCAGGGGGTCGCCCTCAGCCCGACCGTAGCGGGCGATGACTTCGCAGGCGGGCATGAGGACGCTCTTGGCGGAAAAGAATGGCCGTGCCCCCCGCAGCCCCGCGACCATGTCCTCAGGCTTGACAGCGCCAAGCTGCTCCCATAAAGCGGAGCCCTCGGACCGGACGTTGGTGACCTTTCTGTCACCCGGCACCGTCCGCAGGAGATCGAACAACTGTCCGTCCGCGACAAACTTCATATCTGACATGCACTGCTCGTGCGCTGGGCGGAAGCGTTTGGCACGGGGTTGCTGGGAGACCTGCGTCGGTCGCAGCAAGAGCTGACGGTCGTCACGCAGGAGGAGCTACGTCGGCGGGCAGGGTCGCAACGCGCGGGCGCCCCCTGCCGGCTTAACGAAACCGGCCGAACAGTACATGTTAAAGCACAGGCCGACGACCGTCAAGGAAAACGCCGGATTCATCAGTGGGGTCGGCGGGGTTCCTTCCACTCACAGCAGCGCCGCCTGGTGTTAGCGTGCGGCTCGCCGCACGCGCGAGTATAATGGACTATTCGGTGTCTTCCGCGCGGCCATTCCAATGCATGAGCTGTCATTATCCGAAGAGATCGTGCGGACCGCCATCAGCGCAAGCCGGACCGACAAGAGCCGGATCGCGGCCGTGGGAGTGCGCGTGGGCGCTCTGTCGGCGGCCAACGTTTCGTCGCTCGAGTTCTGCCTGCGCCTCGTGCTTGATCAGCATGGCATGCAGCACACGGAGGCGCGTGTCACGCCGGTCCCTGCGCAGGTGGAATGCGCGTGCGGGCATTGCTACCAGACCGAAGACATGTTTGGCGCATGCCCTGCCTGCGGAGGCTATGTGCGTGAGGTGACGGAAGGGAAAGACGTAACCATCGAATACGTAGAGGTGGAAGATGAAGAGGGTTGACCTGCGCAGATCCGTCCAAGAGAGCAATGATGCGGTTGCGGCTCGCAACCGCGAGTTGTTCGCACGCAAGGGGATCTACGTGATGAACCTCATCGGCTCCCCGGGCTGCGGCAAGACTTCCATTCTTGAGTACACGGCGCGGCACTTCGACGGCCGTTTCGCGGCCATCATCGGCGATGTGAAGACGACCCTGGACGCGGAACGAATAGCGGCGTGCGGCGTCGAGGCGCGCGCGATCGAGACGGGAGGCGGCTGCCACCTCAATGCAGCACAGATCGCATTGGTGATCAGGAAGCTCCCGCTGGCCGACCTTGACTTCCTGTTCATAGAGAACGTGGGCAACCTCGTCTGTCCCTCAGCGTTCGACCTGGGGGAGAACATCAAGGTGGCGGTCCTGAGCGTGCCCGAAGGCGATGAGAAAGTCCGAAAATACCCGGATCTGTTCGTGCGGGCGGACGTGGTCTTCATCAACAAGACCGACCTGCTCGAGCATTGTGCCTACGACATTGAGAGGGTCAGGGGCGACGCGGCGAAGGCCCGCCCTGGAGTGCGCGTGTTCGCAACCTCGGCCTCCGCAGGGGCCGGTTTCGAGCCCTGGTTCGACTTCCTGCGGGAGACACGCGAACGGGCCATCGCGGGTTCACAGTAGGTCCTGATGGGTCGAGCGCCCTCCCCTCAGGACTGGCGTCGTCTGCTCCCCGTCCCGCCTTCGCGCGTGGACAGGCTGGCTACCTCGCAGTGCGCATCCACCGCAACTCGCCTTCCATCCCAGCCACGGCTGCCCCGCCGCCCAAGGTGAAGACCCATGTCTGGGAGCGGTCCACGGTGACCGTCTCGTCGCTGCTGACGGTCGGGCTGCGCCACTCGCCCAGGTAGAGGCCCCTGAAAACCTTGATCGCCACGGTCTCCCCAGGCGCCACAGTTCGGTCCACTGCCGGCATTCCGCCTTGCACAAGTCGCAAGGATAGGGGCATCACTGCGCGGTTCTCCACCCGGATAAGGACTGAGTTCAACTCTACGCGGAGCGCGGCTGCACGCTTCTCCAGGGCGATGGAATCCTGGAACTTTGCCCGCGCTTCTGCGAGGACCTGCTGAGCGCGTTCAAGGTCCTGCTGCTCTACGGCAGCGTCAATCTCCGCGAGAGCGTTCCTGATATATGCCTCCTCCTCAGCGGTGGCCGCTTTCAGGGCGGCCAGGCTCATCACCTCATAGGCGCCATTCCGGACTATAATGCAGGTCTGCGCCGGCAGGTAGAAATCTTCGGACAACTGCCACGCATTGGTCGTCATGGCGTACAGTTCCTTTACGTCCACCCGGCTGTGGGCCACCAGGACCGTCGATCGCCGGTAAATGACTCCCAGATAACGTCGGGCGCCCCGCTTCATCTCGACCCTCCTGCCGGGGCGCATTGCCGCAACCCCGGCGGCATCCGGGGACATTAAACCGAACAGCCACTCTTTCACGACCCCGTCGAGTTGTGCGGCCGCGGCGCCCTGCACGGCCCCCGCCGGCACGGCGGAGCCTGAAGGCGCTTCGCCTTCCGTCGGCGCAGGTGCCGAACCTGTCGGAAGAGCCTGGACGAGGCCTGGCCGGGCCGCCTCGGGAGTCACGGTGCCCGGCGCTTCCGCCAGTGATGGTGGCCGGGGCGGCATCGCCGGAGATGGCACCTGCACGACAGCTTTGGGGCGCGAAGGCGGAGCCCGGGGGGTAATTGCCGGAGACGCAGGCGCGGCTGCCGGCTGCGCAGCCGCCGGGCGCGCAACGTTCGGAGGCGCCCCGCCACCTCCCGCGAGCAGGACTATGAGCACGACGATGACCAGGAGGCCGGCTCCGGCGGCGCCAACCACCCACGGCCAAACGAGGCGTTTCTTGATGGGCGTGGTGAGAGCCCACGAGTCGCCCAACTCGTCGAGGGCCTCCTTAAGGTCGCCCGAGGCTCCGCTGGCGGGCATGTCGAGCGGCCGACCGCATGAGGGACATCTGCCCCTGGCGCCTGCCAATCGGTCAGGAGCCCTGAGCTTTCTGCCGCAGCCGGTACATGTGACAAGGATTGCCATCTGCGGCGCCTGCCTTCCAACACGCACGCCAACCATGTACAGAATAGCTGCTTGGAGGAAGCGTGTCGAGGCCAGCGTGCGGCGGCAGGACGATTCCATGCCCTGCCGGAATCCGGGGCGCCTCGGGCATCCGCAGTCAGCCGGCGGAGGCCCCTGTCACTCCTCTACGTCCTGTCCCTGGATGCCATGCCTGGTGAGGTTGAAGTCAGGAAACCCGTCATTGGCAGGCCGGGCGTCGCGTCCTTTGAGATACTGGGCGTGGCCGTCTGCGAAGAGGCAGTTGTGCGCGCCCTTCCAACTCCACCAGCCGGGGTCGGGGGCGATGCGATCGTGGTTGCTCAGCCACTCGGCCACCATGACCTTAAGGCTCGGATGGGCCACCCGGTCGGGGCTCTGCGGAGTTGAGCGTTGCGGGTTCGAATATGTGGCGGAGGCGCTCGCCATACTATCTATCTGCACCGGGGAATGGTAGAAGGCCATGGAGTAGCCGTAAGAGGTGCTCTCCCACTTCTCCGGAGCGGTCTCATCAGAGGGACAGTAGAGAGCCTTCAGACTGCCTTCGAGGCAGGGCGCCAGGGCACGGCGCCAGCCTCTACCCATCCAGAACCAGTAGTAGGGATCCGTGCTTGCCGGGTCCTGCGCCCAGGGATAGGTCTGGCCGTGGTCGTTGAGGTACACCTGGAATGCGATTCCTATCTGGTGCAACTGCGAGCCGCACGATGTGCGGCGGCCGCGTTCCATGGCGGATGCCAGTGCCGGCAAAAGAAGGCCCGCCAGAATAGCAAGTATTGCAGTTACCACCATAAGCTCTATGAGGGTGAACGCCCGGCCTCTTGCCATCCAGCCAACCTCTCCGCACAAGCAGCACAGAGGGGAACAGGAGCCGATAAATGTGGGACTAAGTGCTCTGGATCATAAGTTCGGTGACGTATTGTCAGGCTGCCTTGCTCTGCGGCTGGTCTGCGTCGTCCAGCTTGGCGAACAGGCGGCGCAGGTCGGCCCGTGTGAACTTCCACTGGAAGG
>Ga0315282_10000137_pt1 | contig 144979 bp, 139 predicted proteins | sample YL17G07_20_MG_FD_203693 | JGI IMG/M metagenome (GOLD analysis project Ga0315282, IMG submission 203693) | Sediment microbial communities from Yellowstone Lake, YNP, Wyoming, USA - YL17G07_20 | ecosystem: Environmental > Aquatic > Freshwater > Lake > Sediment | place: USA: Wyoming | collected... | reverse complement strand
AACATATCATTGGCAAGATAGAAGTTGCCGGAAACAGAAGCTGTGCCATCAACTGAAAGTTTGTAATTGGGAGTAAAAGCCACGCCATCGCCAATTCCCACGTTGCCGGGTAATCCGTTATAAATATTATTGCCAGAAATGGTCCAATCAAGATCACTACCGCCAGCACCACCGCCCCCTCCCCATTCTATCCAGCTCGCGCCATTGCTTAACCACATCGAACCATTATCTTTAGAATAAAATACCCTACCAGCCGGAGCCGAGGGAGTGGCCATACCGCCAAAATCAAGGGAATCACTTATGGAAGCAGTCCCATTTACATCAAAACTTCCAACAATATTCCAACTACTCGATGAATATAGAGTATCTGTGGAAATATCGCTCCACAGCATATCATTGGCCAAATAGAAATTGTCGGAAACGGAAACCGTGCCATCGACTGAGAGTTTATATGCGGGAACAGTATCATCGATTCCTACATTTGTCCCGTCGTCAAAAATTATTGAATTGGTCAAGTTATTTGAACTAGACCACTTGGCAAGATAATCCTGACCACCCGAACCATCAATGTTTCCACCGCTAGCCAAATTCTGCCAACCATTGCCATTATAAAATAACAATTGATTAGAATCTGAGTCCAAATAAGTTCTGCCAGTCACCCCAGAAGGAGTGGCGAGTATTCCAAAATCTATATAATCGCTAATCGCAATGGTATGGGTACCAAAATAAGCCGTGCCGTCAACATGCAAATCTCCGCTCATAGAAGCAAACCCGCCCGATACATCTACCCATAAAAGTTTTTCGCCAACATTCAAATCATCGGAAATACTCGCCGTCCCGTCGACTGATAATGTGTAGCTCGGAGAAATATCCCCGATTCCCAATCTGTGAGTGACAATATCGTAATAGAAATAATCGTTGTCGTAAGTCAAGGTATCGGCATCGGACCAAAAAGCTACATAACCTCCCGCGCCCGAGCCGTCGATGGTTCCTGTCCCACCTCCGCCCGCTGAAGCCAAATTCTGCCAACCAGAACCATTATAGTAAAGTAATTCGTTATCACCGGCATCTCTAAAAACTCTGCCAGTTGCTTCCGATGGAGTGGCCAGGGCAGAAAAATCCAAATAGCTGCCCAGAGAAAGACCGGTAGTAATATTGGAAATGGCGGCATTGTGTTCTACGGTCAAATCATAAACAGTCAAAGATTTATTCATGTCTACATTTTCATTAAAGGTAATGTCGTCGTTAAAAGTATCTATTCTCGCTGCTTGTGCTGCCTCGCTGTAATAATAATTATTTTCCACATGCTCGGTTGAAACTATTCCCACCTGCATGGTTTTTAGTTTTTCGTCTACTTCGGCTAAAATTGACGCTCTCAAACTATCCAATTCGGCTTGCTCTTTGATTACTGAAACTTCTTTTATTATTTCCACTGGTTTGGTAACGGTGATTTCTTTGATTATTTCCTGAGTGGTTTGAGTAATCACTATTTTTTTGCCCTCAACGTAGTTTTTCATATCGGCTAAACGTCGATACAAATCTTTAATCGAAATAAGAGTCTGATCGCTCAATCCGGTGGGATATGAAGGGATCAGAAAATCAAGCGTAACAATGCTCTTTAAGCCATCAAACCATTGACTGGTCGATGAGAAAAATCGCGACGGTCCTTTAACCAAAAAGTTGATGGCGTTTGATACTTTGTCAATGACAAAATTTCCGGATTCGCCAAAGATATCATCAAGAGCAGCCAGGAAACCATTAAATACTCTCCCAATAAACTGACTAATCATCCTTGGTATCTGTCTTGTGATCTTGTTTTGGTCACAAAAATCTTCTTTTGTGCCCGATAAAAATTGCCGCAAGGGCTGCCATATCAAATTATCCACTTGTCTATTGATGTCATAATGAACTGCGGCGAATTTTTCGGCAACAACGAATGTTGATTCTTCAACTGGGCTTAAAATGCTCGCCATCTTATTAAGAGTTCCGCTAAAATTTGTCTCGATAAGAAAGGCTAAGTTTTTGTTCGTCTCTCGAATGGCTAAGGCGGCTCCGTCGTTTATATCTTTAATATTGTTATTAATAATTTTAACAAAAGAATTTACTGTAAAATCGGCAGAATTAAAAACCAAAGATTCAAAAGAATCTTTGGCTAAATCAATCGTGGAAGAATATGCCTCGATAATATTTTTACCGGAGTCCAGAATTAGATCAGACCCGGGCAAACTTCTTTCTTTGACAGCCACAAAAAGAGTAGAGACAAAAGAAAAAAGCAAGAAGCCGATTAAAGAGCTAACGATAATTTTTTTAAAAAATGGAGTAACGGTAAACTTCAATACGATAAACGGTGTGGGTCCTTCTTTTTTTACCGAATCGATATATTCCCTTAACCAGACAAAGGTTGTAAACCAATTTCTCCCAATTCTTACCGCTTTCAGCTTCCCCTGACGAGCCACTAAGCTTAAATGTCTTTGGGTGCATCCGTAAACCATTGCCGCCTCACTCAAAGAAAGATATTTTTCGGAATTATTATTAACAGAATTGAATTGCTTTTTATATTCATCCAACCATTCCCGGGTAGTGAACCAATTACGTCCAATCTTCACTGCTTTCAACCTTCCCCGGCGGGCCATCAGATTCATGTGCTTCTGTGTGCGATTATAAATCTCCGCCGCCTCCTGCAGAGAAATGTAATTACTGTTTTTATCCTTATGGTTGTCTTTTAGATTCATATGCTACATCGATATTCCGAATTTAGCTTCAAATTCAGGGCAATATTACATAAGTAGTATGAAGTATTATTGATATAAAGTAATAATATATATTATTACTTCTAATTATATCATAAAAATAGCTTGTCAATACCTTCGAAGCTGTGGATAACTTAAAACCCCTAAATTTATGTGTAAATTTAGGGGTTAATACTCAGAAACATAGAAATCAAGCCAGATTAAGCCGATTTTTGTGACTATACGGGCTTTCCAGAGGCGTTCCAGGGTGGGTTTTGCTATCCTATAATGATTTTGGATGATTTGTATCTAAAAGGTTAAAATTAGGTTGAATTTATTCTCTTTGAAGCTAGTATTTACATAAGTATTACACATATTATAGATTTTTAAAGAACCAATTTTATTAATGTTTATTAATGTTTTGCTATTTTAAAACCTCTACCAGAGTAACTACTAATCCGATTATAAAAATCGATATCATAACATACTTTAAGAAAATGGGATACTTTAAATCGTAATCAGGAATCTCCGTACCGAGCCTTTTTGCCTTATAATAAATCAAAACTATAGCTGTACCCTCAATCCCACCCATTATCGCTCCCAATAATGTGATTATGGTAATGAAATTATATACACCCAAAAAATAAAGAATTAATGGCACGAAACAAGCCAAAAACCAGGCTAAGTTTTTGTTGATTTTAAAGTCACACAAAAATGTTTCTTTCAACGAAAGACCAAGTGCAAAAAACGAACTAATAGTTGCCAAAAAACCGAATATTGCGCCCAGGAAGATAATTCTATTCCCCAAAACATTGGACAATCCCCCTATCGCCTCCTGCGATGTATTGGTGCCGGTTAAACCAACAACCGTGATCATGAAAACAAAATAAAGAATTCCCGGAATCAATGTCCCCCAAATAATCGCCTTTTTATAATGAATTCTGTCCTCTTTGTGAAAAATTTTCCTTATTTCCGGTATGCTGGCCATTCCGGCCAAAGAATAAAGAATTACGCCATAGGGAATAAAAAACTTAGACCAATTGATTGTTTTTAGGTTGTTTACGTCTATCTTGTTAAGACCCAAAAATAAAAATAAAAAAATTATCAGAATTAAAAAAAAGCCCAAGAATAAATCTAGGCCAGAAATCAAGCGCAAACCAAAATAAACAGCCAAAGCGCCAATAAAGAAAAATATTAAACTACAGGCCACCGATGAACTACCTATAAAAGGAGAAAGGATGATATTAAGGAAATTACCGCCGACAATAATATAAACCAACAAGGAACCGTAAAAACCTACCATTACCGACAAACTAACCAAAATCTTTCCTCGTTTTCCAAAATAATAATCAGCATATCCCACCAATCTGTGTTCTCCCTTTGTTCGACTAACCACCTCCCCGTAAAAAAGATGAAGGCTTATCAAAAGAAACGTCAAAAGAACAAGGAAAGCGGTCGCGATCAGAAAACCGGACTGTGAGGCTGCATATGGCAAACCGAACATTCCAACCCCTACAATCGTACTCATCAGCATGGCCGTGGCAAATAAAAAAGGCCTCATATTACCTATACCATATGCCCAAAATGGTCGTAAATTGGCATATTACCTAATAATCTGCTAAATATAACCTCCTATTTTAAGCCATTCGATAAGATATGCCAAAACTATGGCCCAAACAAAACTAATTACCAAAATAATCTTTCCTTCTTTCCTGAGCTTCGGTTCGGTCAAAAAAACATAGGTAATCACTAATCCGGAAAAAATAGGATTCAGGATAGCAATAATAACCCCCATGATAAATAGTTTTCTTTTTGAGGTTATTTCTATTTTCTCCTTATTAAAAGAAATAATCATAAAAATAAATTAATAATAATTAATATTATTACAAAAATATTAACCTTGATAAAGATTAATAAATATTATTCGATCACCTTATAAACTTCATCGCCTTCCCGAACTTTGTCTTTCACCTTAAGACCAATCGCATCTCCTTTTTTGGCTCCCTCAACCTGTTCGTGTTCTATCTGCATAGAATCAACTGTTTGTTCGAAATCGGTACTCGATCCCTTAATATGAATCACATCTCCAACAGCCAATTTACCCTTGCTTATTTCAATGATTCCTACCTCGATTTTTCCGAAATAGTGGGTAATCTTACCAACCAATTCTTCGGTTTTTGATTCTTTTTCTTTGGCCATATTTTTATTGATTAATAATTAATTATTTTTTAGCTTTTTCTTTATCAATTAATTTTGTTACCTTAGAAACTAGTCTTTTTGGATTCGAATCGTAAACAATTTTGCCCGGTCCCCGATGAGAATCTCTGACAATTGATTTTATCATGTCCGCTATTCCCCCTGTTTCAGTCAATATACCAATTACCTTTTGGTCCTCAAAAGCAATGGTAAATTCATTCAAAGTCCCTATTCTCCCACAAACAACTATTACCGCATCCGAGGAACGGGTTAAAAGAAGATTTCGCCCAGAATACTCGAAGCCGGTATAAATAATCACGTCATGAAAATCTACGGGCAATTGGTATGTTTTTAGATGCGCGAGTTCAGAGGCAGCGGGCGATAGACCAATAACCGTTCCCCCTTCTTCTTTGGCGCCTATGGCCGCCCAATAAGCTATGCCGGTTGTAGCTCCGGTTATCAAAACCCCATTTTGCCTGATAATCTCTCTCCCAAGCTCTTTGGCTTTTTCCAGGGCGCCTTTTTGACAATGACCGGTCTCTGCCGCTCCCGAAACGCAGATTTTATATTTCATATATTTCTATAATAACATTTTTCCGATTATAATTCCACCATCTCTCCCCTTCTGGGGACTGAGGCAGGAATTCCCAAGTGGTCTTCTACTAATTGCACTAATGCTTCGGCCGATTTTTCCTCTCCCTGAACAGCCCAAACATGTTTAACCGGTTTTGAAAAATTGTTCAGCCAATTATATAAAGCTTTTTGGTCGGCATGAGACGAATAACCCTCAATTGAAGCGATTTTTGCCCTAATCGGAACTTCTTTATCAAGAATTTTTACAGTTTTGTTTCCTTCTATGATTTGACGACCAGGCGTCCCTCTAACCTGAAAATTAGTGATTAAAAGACAGTTTTTGGGATCAGGAAGATAAAATTTTTCATGAAACAATATTCTTCCGCCAGCAGACATCCCCGAACCGGCAATAATAATCTTGGGAGGCAAAATTCTGTTGATTGCTTTCGAATCTTCTACTTGTTCGGTGTAATTTAAGCCGGAAAACCTGAATAAATCATGACCGCCTAAAATTAATTTACTCGCATCTTTATTGAAATACTCGGGATATTTCTTGTAAATTTCCGTTGCCTTGACCGCCAAAGGACTATCAATAAATATCGGCATCTGAGGAATACGATGATTTACAACCAATTCATTCAATTCGCAAAGCAATTCCTGGGTTCTTTCCACGGCAAAAGCCGGAATCATTAACACTCCTTTTTGGCCAAATGTTTCCTCAATAATGTTTTCCAAAACTTCTTTTCTTTCGTTTCTGTTTTCATGAGCCCTGTCGCCGTAAGTAGATTCAACCAAGACATAATCCGCTTCGGTAATCTTAGAAGGAGGATTTAAAAGCGGGGTAGGCGCATTGCCTAAATCTCCGGAAAAAACAATTTTTTTGCCGCTTGCCCAGATTTCGATTATTGCCGAACCCAACATATGACCGGCATCGTTAAATTTGAAATAGATTTCATCTTCCAGTTTCTGTTTTTTGCTATAATCTACCGTATTAACAAGGGCTAGAACCCGCTCAACATCTTCTTTCCTGTAAAGCGGTTCTTTGCCGGTTTCTCGGCATTCTTTCTCGAAAATTTGATAACTGTCGGTCAAAACCAACCTCATTAAATCTTTTGTCGGCGGAGTGGTAAAAATCTTACCACGAAATCCGTCTTTATAAAGCTTGGGGACTAAGCCAATATGGTCGATATGGGCATGGGTAACGAATAAATAATCCACTTTTTTCGCATCAAAGGGAAAGTCTTGATAATTCTCTTCTGCCTGCTCTCTTCCGCCCTGGACAATTCCGCAGTCAACCAGAATATTTATTGTTTTTTTGGAGCCTTTTTTGATTTCAAGAAGATATTTAACGCCCGTAACTTCGCTGGCTCCCCCGTAAAAATATAGCTTCATATTTTTCTGGCAATAATTAATATATTGGTTTTTTTATTGTTTCTTTTCAGGAATCTTAATTCCTCTATTTTAAATCCCGCCTTTAGAAATAATTTTTTCAATTCTCTTCTGGTAAAAACATGGTAATATCTTTTTTTGCCGTGGAATGGAATAAAAATATCTTTGCGAAAAAATAATTTTATTTTCCAACAAGTCATTATTATTCTTCCATTTCGCTTCAAAACTCGTTTAATTTCGCTTAAAGCCCGCATCCGAAGTTTTTTCGAAGGGATGTGATGAAAAACCGCAATTGACCAAATGGAGTCAAAATAATCACTGGAAAATGGTAAACTTAAGATATCGGCTATTTTGAAATGGTCTCCATGTTCCTCTTTTGCTTTCGCAATCAGATTTTCCGAAAAATCTACTCCGATATAATCAATATTTTTATCCTTGAAAATTTCGTATAATCGGCCGGTTCCGCATCCCATGTCTAAAGCCTTCTCCCCCTCTTCAATATAGGACTTCAACTCTTCTATCTCTGGACTGTATTTTCTTCTGGTCTGACAAAACTCCTCGGCTACCTTATTGTATGTTTCTTTATTTTCTTCTAATATTTTATATGCTTCTTTTAAATCCATGAATGTCTCTGATTACGTTATTAAAACCTCTCTGAAAGAGAAAAATATATCGGAAACGAAACTTGATGCGATTAAACGTCGCGCAGCTTTTAAATACAAAACTGCCATTCCCAATAACATCAACCTACTTCAAGCATATCACATACTGCTCCTTTCTCACAAGATTAAAAAATCACCTTATTTGGAAAATTTCCTGAAAACCAGAAAAATCAGAACATTATCCGGGATCGCATCAATTACCGTGATTACCAAACCCTATCCCTGTCCGGGGAAATGCCTTTATTGTCCCGATGAAATTGATATGCCAAAAAGCTATCTGGCCAATGAGCCGGCTTGCATGCGCGCGGTATTAACCAAATTCGACCCATTTAAACAGGTTGACGCGCGTTTAAAGTCTTTAAAAATGACCGGACACACCACCGACAAGATAGAATTGATTGTTTTGGGCGGTACCTGGTCGACATATCCCAAAAAATACCAAAATTGGTTTTTAAGGCGCTGTTTTGATGCTTGTAATGGTATTCCCTTGAAATCGTTAAAAATCGCCCAGAAAGCCAATGAATGTGCTAAAAACAGGATAATTGGGCTGACACTCGAGACGAGACCTGATTATATTGATAAAAATGAGATAAAACGAATACGCGACTTGGGTTGCACCAGGGTTGAACTTGGTATCCAGAGTATTTACGAAGATATTTTGAAAAAGAATAGACGCGGCCATGGATTAAAAGAAATCATTAATGCCACCAAATTATTAAAAGATGCTGGATTTAAAATTACTTATCACATGATGCCGAACCTGCCTGGTTCAAATCTTAAAAAAGACGAGCAAATGTTCAAAAAATTATTTTCTGATTCCGATTTCCGGCCCGACCAGTTGAAAATCTATCCCTGTGCTGTTTTAGAAACCGCTCCTTTATATAAAATCTGGAAACAAGGAAAATATGAACCCTACACAGAAAAACAGCTCATTGATTTATTGATAAAAATCAAAGAAAAAATTCCGCCCTATGTGAGAATTATCAGAATTATTCGCGACATCCCCTCGCAAAGCATTGTTGCCGGCAATAAGGTTTCAAATTTGCGAGAGATTATTGCTAGTATAATGAGAGAAAAAGGCAAAAAGTGCAAATGTATTCGCTGTCGCGAAATCCGTAATTCAAAATTCAAAATTCAAAATTCAAAATCAATTAGGAGGGATTATGGAGCATCGGGTGGAAAAGAAATATTTTTGTCTTTCGAAGACACAAAAAACGACAAAATCCTGGCTTTTTTGAGATTAAGAATCACCAATTCCTGGACTTTGCCGATTTTAAAAAATTCTGCCTTAATCCGCGAATTGCACACCTATGGCCAGACTGTTCCTGTGTCCGAAAAAATAAAAAATGCCCAACAGCATCAAGGCTTGGGCAAAAAATTAATGATGATGGGAGAAAAAATCGCAAAACAGGAATTCGGATTTAAAAAAATCGCCGTCATCTCCGGCATCGGCGTCAGAGATTACTATCGAAAATTGGGTTATAAATTAAAAAACGGATATGTGATAAAAAATCTTTAATCCCCGTTATTTCTGCCCCAGATACAGTATTCGCATTCGGAGTGATGGGGCGGAATCGAACCATTTAATAACTTCATCGCGTCTTTTAATGTTTTTCTGGCCCTATTCGGGTCTATTTTTAATTGGATTGGCTGAACATTGAAAATTACCGTGCCGTTCTCTTCGACGTGTTCGGGGTAATAATATATCAAATAACCGAAATCTCCGACCGGATATCCGTTTTCCTCTAAAAGCAGGGTGTAACAATCCAATTGGTTTCCGTAATATTTTTCCGAATCTCCTTCTTTCGGAGCAAAACCCCTGGTTTTGTAATCCAGGGGGAAATATTTTCCGTCTTTTTCCATGCAATCGTCCAATGCTCCGAATAAAACAACTCCCAGATTTCTATCTTTGTATTCCAATCCCGTTCTCCAATTCCGCCATTTGTTTAAAAGCTTATGGTCGTGAAGTAAATTTCCTTCGATTTTTCCTTGAAGCTCCGGAGGCAATTCTCCTTTTTCCCTGTATTTATCGAAATAATCCTTAATCACCAAATCCATTCCTCCGGGCAAAGATGGAAAAATTCCCCGCGGCCGATGAATGCCTTCGTTCATTTGCAGCCAAAAACATCTCGGACACTCCAAGAATAAATTTAAAGTTGATGGCGAGAGTCTGATTTCTTTCATTTGGAGAAAAACATTAAAGAATCAAGAATCACGTCGAAATAATTGTCCAAATCCTGCTGTTTATTTCCGCCAAAAACCACATTCTGCCATTCGGCCAAAAGCGTTCCGTTGTTCAGGTTTCGGACATCCTGCTCCAAGCCGTCCAAACTCTTTTCCTGCCGTGCCAGTTTATTTGACTGATCCAAAAGCGCGGCGTAATTATGAACCTTTTCCAGTTTTCCCAAACAGCTGAAAGAGGTTAATTTTTCCGCCTTACTGGCCCTGATACCGAAATAAATCATAAAACCGCAGCTGATTACCAGTAAAATCACCAAGACGATAATCAAAGTTTTAACTTTAAAAATCGTTTGTCTGATACCCTTAAATTTCATGGCGACGTTCATTAAAAAACTCATAATTTAATGATTAATTGTTAATTTCTCCCAATTCTTCCAAGATTTCAAGAGGTATGGGAATCGGACCGCGAATCGGACTTCTTGCCGGATACCTCCAGGCAGTAATTATTCTTATTTTCCCCTTTTTGAGGTTCTGATACATCAACCAGATCTCGGTGGGATGTTTCTTCGAACCGGTCGACTGCATCAATGCCACGGTTCCCGGCGCAATGCCCAGCTCTTTTCTTTTCGGATTGTTTAAAACTCTTTTTAAGCGCACTTCGGACAAGCCGTAATACCTCATTTTTTGAGTTGAGTGATTTGTCCAGGAAATTTTTTCCGTGTTTTTCGGAATTTTAAATTCCATTAATCTATCTCGTAAATTAAACTCACGTTGATAATAATCTTATTTTCTCCGGTCTGAATATCCGGCGTTGTTCCGCCGCCGCCCATTCCCGCTGCCTCTTTATAAGCGGACACGGGATAATAAACACCGCTGTCCTCGCTAAACCCGACCAATTTAACCAATTTTATTTCCAAATTGGAAGCTAATTTTTTGGCTTTTTGTTTGGCATCTTCGATTGCCAGTTTTCTCGCTTGCTCTTTCAAGTCTTCGTCTTTATCAATCCAAAAACGTAAAGAACTGACCTGATTGATGCCCGCGCCTACGCTCTTATCCAAAATATCGCCGACTTTTTCTAGATTTCTCACTTTAAGTTCCAGTGTTTGGCTTATTTCGTAGCCGATAATCTCCGGGATGATTCTGTTTTCGTAGTTATAGCGAGGATAAATATTGTAATTAATGGTTTTAATGTCTTTATCCTCGATGCCGAAACCTTTCAGAAAATCGATAACCGTGTTCATTTTCTTGGTGTTTTTATCCTGAACATCCTTAATGTTTCTGCCCTCGGTCACCACCGACATATCAATAATCGCGATATCCGGTTTGGCGTAAACTTTTCCTTGTCCCTGAACACTAATCGTCTGGGCATAAGGAGTATTTGCTCCGATATAATGACTCTCTTTTATTTTACTTATAATTCCGACGATTCCCGAAACAATCAAAACCAAAAATAGACACACAACAATAATACCTAAAATTGAAAAAATTGTTTTGTGTTGTTTTTGTTCGCAAAATTTAAACATATGTTTGTGCTTAATTATTAATTGTTACCTTATTTATTATATCACCTTGTTTAATCTGAAGCACCACGTCCATTCCCCGAATAACATTTCCAAAAGCGGTATAGCGGCCATCCAGGTCCGGCTGGTCAATGGTAGTAATAATGAAAAATTGACTGCCACTGGTATTCGGACCGGAATTCGCCATTGAAATTACCCCGACCTTATGAGGAATGGATTTTAAAGAATAATCAAATTTATAACCCAAAGATTCCAGTTGCGCTATTAGTTCATCGGAGAGTTCCAATGATTTGGGATTGATTTCATCGTCGAATGCATAGCCCGGACCGCCACTTCCGTCATTATTTGGGTCATCGTCTTTACTCAATGGGTCGCCTCCCTGAATCACGAAATCTTCCACAACCCGATGAAATTTTGTTCCATCATAAAAACCGTCCTGGGCTAATTTCACAAAATTCTCCACGGTTTTCGGGGCTGCTTTTTTGTCCAGTTCCAATTCAATATTTCCTTTGTCGGTCTCGATGGTTGCACTAACGATGGTCTTTTCTTTACTAATTTTAAAAAAATAAACAATTGCGCCGATTCCGATAATCACAATCAAAACCACGGCAACCAGAATAATTTCCAGTTTCTTCTTCTTTTTACGTTTAATATCCTGCTGCAATAATTCTTCCATTTTTCTCTGTTCTTTGATTTTTTTTATTTTCCCCATAGGTACCTTACCCCGCATCAATTTTGCCATTGTGTAATCTTGCGAGGCGCGAGTGGCGAATAGCCACATCCTTTATGGGCGCAGCGCCGAGCCGTGATAAATCTCGCAAAATTTGGTGCTTGGGTTGACAAATTAATAATTATATGATAAGATTACGATAAGAAAGGAGGTGTTCTTTGAAACAGCTAGATCTAAAATTCAAAGGGCGTCCTGCCATTGACCCCTCTTTTAAAAGTTGGACTGTCGTACTCTTTAAGAATCGATTTTCCAAAAACGGGGTCTGGGTCTTCGATATCTGGGCAAAAAGCCGCGAACAAGCAATCGTAAAGGCTGCAGAAAAAGTAAGAATGCAGCACTACAGTATCAAACATTCTTTGGCAAGACTATCAAGACCCTAAAGGTTCTCCATGAAACGCTGGAGGGCCTTTTCTTTTTCCTTAAAACTGATTTGAGCTCTCTTAATTCCTTTTTCAATCACATCCAGAGTTTTATCGTAAACCGGCCGATTTATTGGAAACGGCACTCCGTCTTTGCCGCCAAAAGCAAAACTATAACGCGCCGGGTCTTCATAAGACGGCTTGGCGCCGTAAATCAGTTCCGAAACCAGAGATAAGGCCCGAATCGTCATTGGTCCGACCCCCTCAGTCATTAAAAGTTGCTCAAAATTCTCCGGCGACTTTTCATGGACCCGAAATAGAATTTTATTCAAATATTTACTTTTTGTAAAGTCCAAATCGCCGGTCAGCTTCGGCAAAACAGTATCGTCGGGCATTTCCAGAGTCCGAAATAAATTTTTCTGACCGGTCTGTGTTTCCCTGATGAGCTCCAAGTCGCTTATCAATGTCCGATAACCATCCTTGATTAATTCCGTGCTCACTTCTTTATTCTTTTTGCTCTGCTTGGCAGTTAAATTCAGGGGTTTTACTTTTATATTCGAAGAAATTCCCGTATGCGGTTCTTCAATAAAATCGGAAATATTTTCCGAAAGCCAATGATAACGTCTGGCTTGACCAATCTTTTCGTTCAACCCCTGCTGAACCACTGTCCAGTTTCCTTTTTTCGTAAAAATAAATGTATGATGATAAAGCTGAAAACCGTCCTGAATCGCTGTATTGTCGACTTTGGCGCTGATTTTTGAAGAATAAACCAATCTATCTGCCAAAATTTGCGAGAAATTAAGCTTGTCCGCCCAATCAATAATTTGATTGGGTGTTTTTCTTGATGTTTTTCCCTTGCCCCCGCAAATAAAAAGCCCCAAATCTTTTTCCAGTCCCCAAATTCCCATTTTTAAAGCGCCGCAAGTGGTAGTGGTGAGGCCCGAACTGTTCCAATCGAATGCCAAAACCGACCCGAATGACTGAAACCAGACCGGGTCGGATAATCTTTTTAAAAATTCTTCCGCGCCGAATTCACTGACAATCGCCTGAACAATCGAACGTGAAAGTCGGGTCATTCTTTCGAATAACCATTTCGGGCAAGTGCCGTAATCCAATGGAAAACTAGCGAGACCTGTTTTCATGAATTTTTCGCTTTTTTAGACATTGTTTATAAATAAATCTCGATGGTGTACGATAGGCGGTTCTGCCTTTATGGGTTTGTTTCGATGCGTATTTTTTCATATTGATTGATTCTGTCGGTAAATTTATTAAAATCATCCAAACTTTTAAAAATCGTGATTAAAAAAATAACCACAATTATGCCGATAATAGCTAAGCTGACCTTTGTTTCTACGTGTAAACTAAATACATTTCTCATTTTATTCTCCTTTAATCACTGCCAAGGGCACCAAACGGGCAACTTTCTTGGAAAGGCCGGCTTGATGCACGACTTCAACCACTTCATCGATATTCTTGTATGCTTGTGGCGCCTCTTCGGCAATTCCACGCATACTGTAACATTTCACCAGGATTCCTTTGGCTTTCAATTGATTGATAATTTCCTGTCCCGATAAACTTCTTGTGGCCGCACTTCTGGACATTGTCCTGCCAGCGCCGTGACAAGTTGAATACCAAGAATCTTTGCCTTTTTCCGTGCCAATCAAAACATAAGAAGCAGTGCCCATTGAACCGGGAATCAAAACCGGCTGTTCGGGAAAGGCTCGAGTTGCGCCTTTTCTGTGCACGACCAATTCCATTTCCTTTCCGTTAACCTCGTATTTTTCCAGTTTGACAATATTATGAGCTACATCGTAAATAGCGGTAAGTTTTGTTTTTTCTCCCAAAATCTCTTTCCACGCTTTTCTGATATAATGCGCAATCATTTGCCGATTTGCCCAAGCATAATTTGCTCCGGCCGACATCGCAAAAAAATATCTTTGTCCTTCTTTGGATTTGAATGGTGCGCAAGCCAATTCCCTGTCCGGCAAATTTATATTGTATTTCGGCATTGCTTTCATCATCACCTGAATATAATCAGTGGCAATTTGATGGCCCAAGCCACGGCTCCCGGTATGAATCATCACCACAACCTGATTTTTGAATAACCCAAATTTTTTAGCGGTTTCTTCATCGAAAATTTGCTCAACTTTCTGGATTTCCAAGAAATGATTTCCACTTCCCAGGGTTCCGACTTGGTCTCTGCCACGATTTTTAGCGTGTTCAGAAACAGCCGATGAGTCAGCTTGTTCAATAAAACCACTTGATTCGCAATTTTTGATATCTTCTTCTTCGCCAAATCCCTGCTCAACCAGTTTTTTTGCTCCGTGTTTCAAAATTTTATCCAAATTATCAATGCTTAATTTAACCTGTCTTCCTTTGCCCAGACCGGATGGCACTTCTTTCTGCATTTCCAGAGCCAATTTTTCCAAATAAGGTGAAATGTCTTTTTCCGATAATTCGGATTTCAACAATTTCATTCCGCAATTGATATCATAGCCAACTCCGCCCGGCGAAATCACGCCGTTTTCCTTATCCATTGCCGCGACTCCGCCGATGGGGAATCCATAACCTTCGTGAATATCAGGCATGGCCATTGAATAATTGATAATTCCCGGCAAACTGGCTGTATTTATCAGTTGTTCGACTGACCTGTCTTTGAAAACCTCGTCCAGCATTTTTTCGCTCACATAAATCCTCGCCGGCACTTTCATGTGTCCGGTTCTTTCAACTTCCCATAACCAATCGTTTATTTTTTTGAAATTTTCTCGCGCAATCATCATATATCGAACAAAACCGTGGCCTCGTAGAGGCCGTTTTTTTGTTCTATTTTTAAATCGTGATAAGTCACGGCTTTGATATCTTCGCCGAATGATTCAACTTTGTTGCCAAATAATTCGCCTCCGAGTTCAATATCGGAAAATTTTGTAAATTTAACTTCATTATAAACTTCTTTATTCGTCTGAACCCGATACAAAACCTCACTCAAAAAATCCACCAATAAAGCATTCAAATCCACTGATTTTACTTTGATTTCTCTTTTATCCGATTTTTTATCAAGAATTTTTAGCTTCAAAACTTCATTCATTCCCTCCGTCGCATGCAAAAAGAGTTCTTCTTTTGTCTTGCCAAAAGCCTGAACTCTTACGTCCGAAGGGTGGTCCAAAATTTTATATTCTTTATCCATGAATTTTTTCAAATTCTTCGCGCACTATTTTCTTATCATCCCAGGCAATTTTTTTACCATCAGCCACAACCATCCACGGCTCGCAGCCCTTGCCGGTAATAATTACCGTATCATTGCTCCGCGCCAAAGATAAAGCCTTATTAATTGCTTCTCGGCGATCTATTATCTTGTATAAATTTCGAATTTCGAATTTCGAATTTTGAATTCCAGATTTTATATCGGATAAAATCTGGCTTGGATTTTCGTCGTAGGGATCTTCATTCGTGAGAATGACTTCTCGGCAATAATCTGTCGCGATTTTTCCCATTTCCGGCCTTTTCCATTTATCCCGACCTCCGCCACAACTGCCAAAAACGCAAATCAAACCCTTTCCCAGCGTGTTGTAAACTTTCTCTAAAGCATCCGGCGTGTGTGCATAGTCAACATAAACCTTAAACGGCTTATCGATTACCAACTCCATTCTCCCGGGAATTCCCTTGGCATTTCTTAAAACCTCCAATACCTCGGGTAAATCGATTCCTTGAGACAACCCCACACAAGCTGCGGCCAAAGCATTATAAGTATTAAATTTCCCCAATAATTTAATTTGCGGATTGATTTTTTCCGGTGTAATTTCGGCATTTTTGTTGTCGATTCCGTAAAAATATTCTTTTCCGCTGAAAAGTCCGGAAAAATATTCAAAATTCGGGTCATCTATGTTTATTATTGCGAATCTATTCTTTTTCTTACTTTTTTCCAGCGCTTGAAACAATTTTCCCTTGGCTTTTTTGTAATTCTCGAATCCTTTATGCGCCTCGATGTGTTCTTTGGTCAAATTGGTAAATGCTACTCCGTCAAAATCAATAAATTTATGGCGATATTGCTTTATTCCTTCGGAAGTAATTTCCAAAACCGCGTATTTACAGCCAGTATCAACAGCTTGTCTTAAAAATTTCTGTAATTTGAACCTGCCCGGCATAGTCATTTTCAGCATATTCTTTTGCTCTTTATCGCCAATTTTAAATCTAATTGAAGAAAGCGAGGCAACTTTATTTCCAGCGCTTTCCAAAATCTCCGTGGTCAGATGAACCACCGTAGATTTCCCGTTTGTCCCGGTCACGCCAATTACAATCAGCTTTTTTGCCGGAAAACCATAAATTAAAGCACCCATTAATGCCAATAAATAGTGGTAAATATCGAAAACAAATTTCGGAATAAATTTTCTCATAAAATTTTTCTTGCGATTTTGTAAATTGAATACCAAATCGGCTGAAAAACCGAATCAAAGGCGCCGGGATAGATGATTTCACGGCCGCCGAAACCCTTTTTGAATCTGGTCACGCCCGGCCATTTTTGCTCGTCAATGCCCCAAAAATCGTATTCAGCGCACCCACGCTTTTTCGCTTCCTGGATTTGTTCCCATTGGAGTAAATGCGGAGTCATTAAATTTCTGTGTTTGTAATCAGACGCGCCATGCAGATATATCGCGGTTTTTCCCCAAAACACAACGATATTCGCCGCAATTATTTTATTTTGATATTCGGCAACAAACAATTCTATTCCCGAAATTTCCAGCATTTTTCTGTAATATTCTTTCGGATGCGACCTAAACCCATCTCTTTTGGTAGTTTCCTGCATTAATTTCCAAAAATCTTCGAATTTGCTTTTGTCTTTTTTGATTAAAATCCCTTTTTTTTCGGCTAATTTTATGTTATAACGGGTTTTATAATGCATCTGATTCAATAATTCCTGCTCTGATTTGGAAATATCTAAAATCAAAGTTTTTTTTGGCTGAATATCGGTAGATTTTTCAAATCTAAATTTTTCCAAATCAATTTTGTCCTGTAGCTCTATTTTTAAAAAAATTGAATTCTCCTGCCTTGCAATATCTTTTATTTTCTTAAAAATTAAATCAGAGAAAAATTTACCCTCGCAACGAGGGGAGTAAAGATATGATTTTTTGAATGGCAGATTGTGCTTAATTATGCCGATTTCTTCTATTCGCCAAACTTTTCTACCTAGGGATTTTTGAAATCCCAGCCATTCTTTAGATTGTAAAAATGAATTCATTTTTTGCCCAATATTTTTAAAGCTTGTTTTACTTTTTCGCCAACTTCTTTCGCGCTTTCCGGAACTTTTTTCAGCGCTTCTCTTGCTTCTTGCAGCTTGTACCCCAAGCCGACCAAAGCATCGATTGCCTCTCCGTCAGCTCCATATTTTTCGTCCAAATACTCTCCGCTAACCTTGTTTTTCAGCTCCAAAATGATTTTTTCCGCGGTTTTTTTACCGATTCCCGATACTCTAGTCAAAATCGAGCTTTCTTCGTTGGCAATTGCCTTTTTTAAGGTATCAACCGAGGCAACATTCAAAATATTTGTCGCTCCTTTCGGCCCGATCCCGGAAATGGAAATCAACATTTCGAAAAATTCCAAATCTTTTTTATCCAAAAATCCGTATAAGTCCATAATGTCTTCTCTGACGTGCAGGTGGGTGTATAATTTCACTTTTTCTCCGACTTTGGGCAGTTTTTTGAAAACATTGGCGGAAATATAAATCTTATAGCCCACGCCGTTCACGTCAACCAACACATATCTATCAGTGCTGTATTCAATTTTCCCCTCGATATATCCAATCATCTCCTTTATTTTACTCCTTATTTGACCTCAAATCAATAATATGATAATATGGTTTTAACATGCCGATTACGAAATCAGCGAAAAAAGCCTTAAGACAGAATAAAAGACGAAGACAAAGAAATCTTCGTCAACTTAATGTTTTGAAAACCACGATTAAAAAAATCAAAAAACTGAATACGGAAAACAAAAAAGAAGAGGCCCTGAAACTTCTTCCCCAAGCTTATAAAGTAATCGATAAAGCGGTCAAAACCGGACTCATCAAAAAAAACAACGCAGCCCGCAAAAAATCGAGGTTAACCAAATTAATTTCTAAACCCGCGCCAGAAACAGTTCCAAAGCAGTCATAAGTTCGGCCTGGCCGGTCTTCGCCTCCAAATCTATCGTCATCAACTGATGATAGATTTTTTTTAATTCCTCGAAAGTGAAATTTTTTGCCTGATAAAGAGTTTTTCTGATTACGTAAGGATGTAAACCCAGTTTCGCGACAGGAGTAGATTTTATTTTTATCAGATTCCTCAACTGATAAATAATCATCGATAAAATATAGAACTCATCTGCTCCTTTTCCCAAATGTTGATTGAATAAATTCAGGGCTTTGACTTTATTTTTCTGCCCCAGGGCATCGACCAAATCGAAAATATTCAAATCAATTTCCGGCTTTACCAACAATTCCACGTTTTCCGATTTTATTTCATTATTGTAATTCAATAATTTATTGATTTCATTTGTCATTCTCCACAAATCACCGCCGATATAATCGATTAATTTGTCCAATGCTCGTGTGTCTATTTTCCCGCCTTGCTCCGAGATATAATTTTTAATCCAGTTTCTCAATTGAATTCCTTTTAAATCTTCGAATTTCTGGGTTTTAGCCGTAGTTTTCAGAAATTTAAATAATCCGTTCTTCTCATCCGATTCTTCGGCCCAAAATACAATAGTAATATTCTCGTCTTTTTCTGTCTTTTTATTTTCAAGAAATTCCAGAATCTCTTTTTGAGTATCTTGCGGCGCAGAAAAAATATTTTCTATTACAATCAACTTTTTCTCGTTAAACATCGATATGGTGTTCGCTGATTCTCTGATTTGCTCGAAAATTTCTATTTCATTGTCTTTGGCATCGATTCTGACGAAATTAAACCAGTTTAAACTGGTTTTTTCACAATTTTGAATAATTCTTTTTAGCTCTTCGCGCGAGCGAAAAGTATCTTGTCCGTATAAAAATAAAATCATAATGTTTCCCATTTTACTTCCTGGCTGGGTTCAACGATTTCCAGCCAGATTTTACCCGGCGTGAATTCGATTTCTTTGCCATCGCCGTTTAAAAAGGTCAATTTCGAATTGCTGTATACGCCTGTTTTTTTCCAAGAACCCTTGATTTCCTCTCCATTTTGATAAATCTTTGCCTCGCCCTCACCCTCGACATCAACATCGTTATAATCCGGCGGTTCAATCATTCTCGATTCCGCACGCATGGCAATAACTACGCTTACTTCCGCTTGATTGCCGTTGTTTTTATCGATTTCTCTCTGGTCTGTGCGCCATCTTTTATAGGTATTGGTTTCCGGATCGTAAATATAATAAACCCGATAATTGTTTCCGAAACCGATGGTCAGCTTCTCTTTTGTTTGGATTTTGGGTTTCGCATTTTCCAAATGAGGATAACCGACAAATTTATTGGTTAGCCGATATCCCAATTTTTCCGCTGCATTTATCAATCTTTCGCTCGAAGTGAAACCATCGTGAGGCATTGGAATTCCGGATTTTCGCCAGAAAGCATTGTAAGGATTTATCATTGCATCGAGATTATCTATAATTCCCTTGTCTAATTTATCCAAAGCAAAATGGGAACCGCCCCAGTGAGCATAAATTGCATCCAATCCCAGGGCCAAGGGAATAAAATCGTGACGCGCACTCCTCACCGAGCCGATTTCTTCCGGCGTCTCGCATTGATAAATTGCCATCATCCGCGTAATGCTTCCGGTAATCACCGGCATTTCGATTACCATATCCGCTGCGCCGATTCCCGATAAAGGACGGGTAATCGGGTCTTCAGCCAGCATCACGGCAATCGACCTGCGATTATAATTTTCACATTTTTCACCCGTAATCGGACTGATTTCGCCGATATTCTCCTCTTGATTGTCTTCTTTTCCGGAATTATCAATCTCCACGTTCCGATTTCCCAATTTCCAAAACAAAAATCCTCCAATAGTTAAAATCACTATCAAAATTAAAATAAAATAAAATTTCTTTTTTCTTTTCATTATTTTTAAGCAACCCAACAAATTTTTGTAGACTCTTCGCAGCCCCGCCGCTGCGGGGCGAGAAAAAGCAACGCGTTAGCGATTGCGTGTCGGAAAAAATTTAGTTGGGTTGCGATTTAAATTTTCTGACAATTGGGGCAAAAATAGGTTCCTCTGCCACTTAAAGTAATTCTTTTAATTTTGCCTCCGCATTTAAAACACGATTTTCCTTCGCGGTCGTAAACTTTATGATATTTCACGTATTCTCCCGGTTTTCCCGAAACCTGCACATATTGGTCAACCGAAGAACCTTTATATTTAATCGCTTCCAAAAGCGTGTTTTTTATTTCTTCAAACAACAATTCCTTTTCTTTTTCGGAAAGCGAGTTTGCCGGCCTTTCGGGATGAATCTTTGCCCTAAACAATGTTTCGTTGGCATATAAATTCCCGACACCGGAAATAAATTTCTGGTCCAGCAGCAAGATTTTTATTTTTGTTTTTTTACTCGTCAGCATTTTTTGGAATTTTTCCGTGCTCAAATCAAACGGTTCCGGCCCCAATTCTTTGATAAATTTCATTTTTTGCCAATCATCGACGACTCTCAATTCGCCGAAAAGACGGGTATCGTTAAAATCCAATAATGTGTTATCGGAAAACCTAAAACTGACTCTGGATATTTTTCCCGGATTCACCCCGCCACCAAATTCTTGGTGGCTGGGGTAAATCAATTGTCCGGTCATTTTCAGATGAATGGTCAGAGATTTTCCTGAAGACAATTCGAAAATCAGAAGCTTTCCCTTTCTGATTATTTTTTTAATCGCGGCATTTTCCAAATCCGCGATAAATTTTTCTTTTTTCGGCTCCCTGATTACTTTCGCGTTATTTACAATCACGTCAATAATCTTTTTATTGACAATCACTTCTTCCAATTCTCTTTTTATTGTCTCAACCTCTGGTAATTCCGGCATAAAATTACAATAATTTGGTTTGTTCTGCTTTTTTTTCAGGTTCAGATTTTTGCGACAAGCGCCGCAAAAGGGTTTGAAATCCCAGCTCTTCAAATAATTTTCTCACTTTATCGATATTGAGATGATTTTGCCAATCCAATTGCTTTAAATCCGCTTTAATTGGCACTTTTTTAAATATTGTAACCAATCTTTTACTGAAAAACGCCATTTGTTTGCTGGTTTTCAGTTTCTCAACAGTGTTTTTGCTCTTAATTTTATCTAAATTTTTGTAAATATTTTCCAATGTGCCAAATTCTTTCAATAAAGCGCAGGCGCCTATTTCACCGATACCTTTTACTCCGGGAATATTGTCCGAAGGGTCACCGCGCAAAGCTTTGTAATCAATCATCTGGCTGACTTTTAATCCGTATCTGTTTTCAACTTCTTTTTCCCCGTAAATTACGGTATCGCTCAATCCTCTTTTTGGGGTATATACTCTAATATTCTTATCGATTAACTGCAAGGTGTCCAAATCGCCGGTGATAATCAAAATATCGATTTCTTTATGCGTATACCTCTTTGCCATTGTGCCGATAATGTCGTCCGCTTCAAAACCCTGTTTTTCCAAAACTGGAATACCGAAAGCATTCAGAACTTCTTTTGTGCGCGGAATCTGTGCGTAAAGTTCGTCCGGCGCTTTCGGTCTTTTGGCTTTATAGTCCTCGTATTCGATATGCCGGAAAGTCGGAGCAGCCAAATCAAAAGCAGCGGCCATATAATCGGGTTTCAATTCATTGATTACCCTGATTAAAACTGAGGAAAATCCATAAACCGCATTGGTAAGCTCGCCTTTTCTCGTGGTTAAAGGCGGCAAAGCGTGAAACGCCCGATGCACCAAAGCATTGGCATCGATTAAAATAAGTTTTTTCATAAAAGTTTTATGATTCTTTTTTTATCCGAAACTATTTCGAATTTAATCCAGATTTTATCTCTTGGTAGAATTTTTTTGATTTTTTCCGCCCATTCGATTAAAACGATGTTTTTCGGCATGGAAATAATTTCTTTGAAATCCAAAGCCAAAATATCCTGGGCATTTTTAATTCGATAGCAATCGATATGATACAAATTTTTATATTTTTTCAGCAAAACAAAAGTCGGACTGGTTAACCTCCTCTTGATACCCGTTCCTTTGGCAAAGGCTTTAATAAAAGTCGTCTTGCCTGCTCCTAAATTGCCTTCCAAACCGATAACCAAAGCGTTTTTTTTCTTGGAAATTATTTTTAAAACCTCTTTGGCGAGAATTTTCGCCAATTTCGAAGTTTCTTTTTCGTTTTTGGTAAAAAATTTCTCCATTGTCTTTATCTTATCAGTTTTTAAAGCACAAAAAAAGGGCAAGCCCTGCACCTTTTTCAGAAAAAGGTGCAGGGTGAACTTGCTAAATTAAGTTTTTTGCGCTACGATGTGATTATGGCGAAAAAAGACGAAGAGAAACAAAAGAAAGCAGAAGTAAAAATCGAGCAACTACAAAGAGAAGCTGAAGAAAATAGAGCTAAAAACCTAGCCTCCGAGCTAGGTTTTCCTTATATTGATTTAAGAATCACTCCAATTGAAGATGACGCGCTAACCATCATCAATAAAGATGAAGCGAAAAAAGCTCAGGCGGCGATAATCGAAAAAAGACAGCAAGAAATTTACATTACCGTAAACGACCCAAGTCTAAAAACAACCAAATCCTTGATAAAAAAACTGGAAGACCAAGGGTTTATAATAAAAATTATGATTACCTCCCAAAGCAATCTGGAAAAGGCCTGGCAAAGATACGAATTTGTAAGAGAGAAAACTGAAATTACCAAATCCACGGGAATCGATGTCAAAGAAATGACGCAAATCCAAAAAGAAGTAATCACAATCAAAGACTTGAGAGAAAAAATAGCCGAACCGAACCTTACCACGACCCAGCTTTTAAATATAATCCTGGGTTCAGCCCTAAAACTCGAGGCTTCGGATGTGCATACGGAAAACGAGTCAAGCGAACAAGTAAGATTAAGATTCAGAATTGACGGAATTCTGCAAGATGCAGGATATATTCCTTTTAATGCTTATCAGCTTTTTCTTTCACGCATCAAAATTCTTTCCACTTTGAAAATAAATGTCCATGACGCCCCTCAAGACGGAAGATTCAGTCTTGAATTAGAAGGAACGATTATTGAAATCAGAACATCAATAATCCCGGCTGAATACGGAGAAAATGTTGTTTTAAGAATCCTTGACCCCAAAACCGTAGGCATGAAACTGGAGGACCTGGGAATTCAGGAATACGATTTCAAAACCATCGATGAACAATTAAAAAAGCCCAATGGCATGATTGTCACCACTGGGCCGACCGGCTCGGGAAAAACCACTCTGCTTTATGCTTTTTTAAAAAAAGTGAATAGTCCGGAACTGAAAATTATCACTCTCGAAGACCCGATCGAATATCATTTGAAGGGAATCGAACAAACCCAGATAATAACTGATAAAGGTTATACTTTTGCCGCGGGTTTACGTTCGATTTTAAGACAAGACCCAGATATGATTTTGGTCGGAGAAATCAGGGACAACGAAACCGCGGAAACCGCGATTCACGCTGCCCTAACCGGCCATTTGGTGTTCTCCACTCTGCACACCAACGATACGGCTGGCGCTATTCCGCGTCTCGTGGATATGAAAGTAAATCCCAATCTTATCCCGCCAGCCCTGAACTTGGTTATTGCCCAAAGATTGGTGCGCCGCGTTTGTCCAAAATGCGCGAAAGAAATAAAACCGGACAAGGAAACTTTGGAGAAAATAAAAAACGGCTTGAAAGATTTGCCGAGCCGGGTGAAAAAACCGAATCTAGATAATGTCGTCATCAAACAAATATCAGAAGAAGGCTGCTCATATTGTAATTTTACCGGCTACAAAGGAAGAATCGGGGTTTTTGAGTTGTTTATTATCGACGACGCAATGGAAAAAACCATTTTAAAAACCCCGTCAGTGGTGGAAATCAAAGAAACCTCAATCAAAGCCGGAATGGTAACCATAAAACAAGATGGATTGCTAAAAGTTCTGCAAAAAGTTACAACCATGGAGGAAGTGGAAAAAGTATTGGGAATATAAAAACCCTTCCCAATAATCTGCAGGCAACTAACTTTGGCTTAGGAACCAAAAGCGCGGAAGATTTCCGAGGAATGGTTCAGCGGAGCCTCAGCAAGGAGGGGGCCAAACCATCCAAAACTAAGAAATAGTCCAAAGGGTAATTTTTAATAAGTATTGGTTACCCTTATTGCCTGCAGGTTACTGGGAAGGATTAAATACAAATAAAAATAGGGGATTTTAACCCTCCTAATTCTTCTGCTTCCATTATAGCAAATTAAGCAAGCTTTGTCAAGTATGTATACGAATCCCGGAGAACAAAACGAAGACCAGATATTGGACAAGACCTTAAGACCTTACAGTTTCGAGGAGTATTTTGGTCAGGAAAAAACCAAGAAAAACCTGAAAGTGTTGTTAGAAGCAGCCAAACAGCGTAAAGAGGCCGTGGAGCACATACTGTTATACGGCGGAAGCGGTCTGGGGAAAACCACTTTAGCGCATATTATTGCCAAAGAGCTGGGTTCGAACATTAAAATCACTTCCGGCCCGGCAATCGAGAAAATCGGAGACTTAGCCTCGATTCTTACCAATCTGGAAAGAGGAGATGTTCTGTTTATCGATGAATGCCATCGCCTCAATAAGTTGATAGAAGAATATATTTATCCGGCGATGGAGGAATTTTCTTTGAATATCATCATCGGCAAGGGACCGTCAGCCAGAACCATCCAATTGGATTTGCCGCCATTTACCCTGATTGCCGCCACAACCAGAATCAGCTTACTCTCCTCTCCTCTGAGAAACAGGTTCGGCGCCACTTATCATCTTGATTTTTACGAACACGAGGATATCGAAAATATTTTAAATCGTTCAAGTAAAATCTTAAATATAGAATCGGAAAAAGAAGGCTTAACCGAAATCGCCAAGAGAGCAAGAAGAACGCCGAGAGTGGCAAATCGTCTGTTGAAAAGAGTGCGCGACTATGCCCAGGTCCGCGGCGAGGGTAAAATCAGTAAAAAAATTGCTCAAGAAGCCTTGGCAATGTTGGAAATTGACGATTTGGGATTAGAACCCGTGGATAGATTGATTATATCGACAATCATCGAGAAATTCAAGGGAGGACCAGTAGGAGTAGAAACCCTGGCAGCAGCCACTTTTGAGGATAAAGATACGATTTGCGATATTTATGAACCTTATTTAATGCAGCTCGGGTTTTTGGCCAGAACCCCCCAAGGCAGAATAGCCACCCACTTGGCTTACAAGCATCTCGGTCTCAAATCCCCGGAAGACATTCAAAAGAAACTGATCGAATAAATAATTATTAATAAAAGAGCTGGAGGACTCTTTTTTTTTAAATACATGAAAAAGTTCTTTTTTTTAACGACTATTTCAGTCGTTTTTATTTTTGTTCCGAGAATTGTTTTCGGAACAGTTTTAATAAACGAGATTACCTGGATGGGAACGGAAATTTCAGCCAATGACGAGTGGATTGAATTATACAACGATAGCGATCAACCCGTAGATCTGGGTGGCTGGATTTTAGAAGCCGCTGACAGTGTGCCAATTATTAATTTAACCGGCACAATTTCGGCTAAAGGATATTTTTTATTGGAAAGAACCGACGACACTACTGTTCCGACCATTACAGCCGACCAAATTTATACTGGCGCGTTGGGAAATACCGGTGAACATTTAAAATTAAAGGATAATACAAATAATGTGGTTGATGATTTGGATCTTACGGGTGGCTGGCCAGCCGGCGACAACACAACCAAACAAACAATGGAAAGAACAACCACTGGCTGGCAAACCAGCTTAAATCCCGGAGGCACGCCAAAAGCAGCAAATAGTACTGGCGCAACCACAGAAATCCAATCAACGACCGAAAAACCCTCAGCCCCGCTTACGGGCAGTAATCATCCGCCGATTGCCGAAGCCGGAGACAATATTATTGCTTTTGTCGGTCAGGAAATTAAATTTGACGGAACTAAGTCCACTGATCCGGATAGCAACGAGCTGGCTTATTCCTGGAATATGGGCGATGGAAAATTAATTGAAAAGCCCGCCCTTACATATATATACAATTATCCCGGCACTTACACGGTCAGTTTAATGGTTTACGATGGCCAATATTATGTCATCGATACGGCAATCATTAAAATCCAGGCCGGACAAATAATTATTAACGAATTCTTGCCCAATCCTTCGGGAAAAGACGAGGAGGAAGAATGGATAGAAATTTACAATGACTCCGATGCGACAGCCGACATTTCTGGCTGGCAACTGGATGATGCGGCGAGTGGCAGCAAGCCTTTCACTTTTCCGAAAAATACCTTGATTGCTCCCAAAAGCTATATTGTTCTTAGCCGACAGATAACCGGAATTGCTTTAAATAATGACAAAGACAGCGTGCGTCTTCTTTTGCCCGAGGGAGTGGTCTTTCAGGAGATAAATTACGAAAATCCCCCGCAGGGCAAATCGTCGGCTAAAACAGAAGAAGGATTCGTTTGGAGCGAACCGACGCCCGGAACACCGAACATCTCGGCCGTAGTCATCGCTGAAAACGAAAAAATAATTTATCAAAACCCGATTAAATCCGAAATTACCAAAGAATCGTCCCAAAATTATGCTATAAATTATCAAAATGCCAATCAGCCGGAAATTAAAGGCGGATATAACTCTCCGGAACCCGGCACTCCGACAAACGAACTTGCCGCAGTAAAAAATCTTTCCACCTCGCAAAACCCGCTTTATTTAATACTAATCATTGCTCTAATTATTTCAATCGGCTTAATCATCGGCCTGTTATTGGTCAAATTCCGTAAAAAGAAATCCTTGCCAATTTAATAAATCTTTGACAAAATTGAGTATATGAGCGGACACAGCAAGTGGGCGAACATAAAAACAAGAAAAGAAGCCGTTGACAAGAAAAAGGGCCAGATTTTTAGTAAGATGGCAAAAATTATCGAAATCGCAGCCAAAAAAGGCGGAGACCCGGGAATGAATCCCTCTTTACGTCTGGCAATCGAAAACGCCCGGTCAGTAAATCTACCTAACGAAAATATTGAACGAGCAATCAAAAAAGGAAGCGGAGAAGACAAAGAAGGCGGAAAATTGGAAGAATTAATCTATGAAGCATATGGACCAAACGGCACGCCCCTGATTATCGAGGTGATTACCGACAACAAAAATCGAACCCTTGCGGAAATAAAACATATTCTGAACAGTTTCGGCGGAAAATTGGCCGAAAGTGGCAGCGTGAGATATCTTTTCGATAGGGTGAAAGGCGAATGGAAGCCAAAATACTCGATCGACATCACCGACGAAAACCTGAAACAACAATTGGAAAAACTTTTTGAGGCATTGGACGACAATGAAGATGTTAATGAAATTTATTCAAATGTAAATTTATGATAATCCTTGGCATTGACCCCGGAACAGCAACTACCGGCTTCGGTTTAATCGAAAAAAATAAATCCAATCTCAAATTATTAAAATACGGATGCATCAAAACATCCGTTAAATTGTCTACGGCCGAAAGATTAAACGTAATTTATAAAGAATTAAATTCTTTAATCAAAAAATCGAAACCTGATATCGTGGCAGTGGAAGATATATTTTTCTTTAAAAATTTAAAAACCGCAATCAAAGTCAGCCAGGCAAGAGGAGTAATTTTATTAACTATCGCCAAATCAAAAATTCCGGTAGCCGAATACACTCCCCTGCAAATCAAACAGGCAGTGGCTTGCTACGGCCGGGCGGAAAAAGTTCAGGTTCAAAAAATGGTTAAATATTTACTTGGCTTGAAGGAGCTGCCCAAGCCAGACGATGCGGCCGATGCCTTGGCTGTGGCAATCTGCTGCGGCCATAGTATCAAGCCCTGTTGATAAAAGTATTGACAAGACTTTTTTTCTGAATATAATTGCCTTATAACCCTTAAATCAAGGAGGAGAATAATAATTAAAAGTTTTTAACATGACTTACACAACCCTTGAAGATCTCAAAAATCCTCTTGTTCTCCTGGATGAAGATGAGGACACTGGCGAGACCGAAGATACGGAAAAAGAAACGGGAGAAGACGAAGACACGGACGCCGATACTAGCGATGCCGAAGGAGAGGACGAAGAGACAGAAACAGAAGAGGAAAAAGACGATTCCGAAGACGACATTGAAGAAGACGAAGAAGAATAATTTCTAAAACCCCCGATGAATCGGGGGTTTTAGAAAACGCAAACAATAAACAAGTTCTTATTATATCAATTTAATAAATTTTCTTTTGCCGACGCGTATAATCATTCCCTTTTTCGGCATAATTTTTTTTTCTCTATATTTATTAGTCACCACGCCATCTATCTCTGTATCTACAGCTCCTTGTTCTATTAATCTATCTGCCGCTGATCTTGATGGCGCTAAACCAGTTTCGACCAAAATAGTTGATGTTGAAGTTATCCCTTCATTAAATTTAATCTTTGGAATATTTGTTGGTTTTTTACCTTCTTTAAAAATCTTATTAAACTCTTTTTCTGCTTCATTGGCAGTTTTTTTATCATGATAAATACTTACAATTTCTGAAGCTAGCCTCGCCTTGATGTTTCGAGGATTTTCTCCAGTCTTAATGCAAGATTTAATCTCTTGAATTTCTTCCGATGAAAGATCTGTGCAAAGTTCAAAACAAGTTAGAATTACTTCGTCTGGTAGAGCCATTATTTTCCCGTACATTTCTTTGGGGGAATCATCAAGCGCCACAAGACTTCCTTCGCTTTTATTCATTATTTTTTTATTCGTTTTAGAATTGATTAAAAGCTTAGTAGTTAAAACAAATTTTTCTTTATTTTTGTAAATCTTAACTAAATCTCTGCCAACAAGCATGTTGAATGTCTGATCTACCCCGCCAATCTCCATGTCGACATTCATTGCCACTGAATCATAACCCTGCATTATCGGATATAAAAATTCACGCAAAGAAACCGGCTTATTGTCTTTTATTCTTTCTTGAAACATGTCTCTAATTATCATCTGTTGAACGGTAAAGTTGGTCGACAACTCCGCTAGTTCTTTAAAGGTTAATTTATCCAGCCAGGAACTGTTAAATTTAACCTCGATTGGATTTTCCTTGGAATTAAAATCTAAAATTTTGCTTAATTGTTTTTTGTATCCTTTAGCATTCTTAATAACCTGTTCTTTGGTAAGAGACTTTCGTGTTGCTGATTTACCCGTAGGATCTCCGACCATAGCAGTAAAATCACCTATAAGCAGAATGACTTTATGCCCTAGTTTTTGTAACTTTCTCAAAATAAAATAATTAGTAGAATGACCCAGATGTAATTGTGGTCCCGTTGGGTCAATTCCATGATAAATAATTAATCTTTTGTCGGATTTTAAACTTTTCTCTAATGCTAATTTAGAGGGATAAACCTTGTCTATTTTACGGTCATCCAAAACTTCTTTTATTTTATTCGAATCCGTGATAATCTTACCCATGTTTTTACTTTACTATAAATATTAAAGATAAACAATGTTGTCAGAAAGAGTTTATTATTTTATGATTAAACTATAATATGCCGGAAATCACTTCCTATCACAAGGGAAAGCAACCCAGCTTCTGGACCAAATTAAAACTTTTTTGGTTGAGGAGAAAATATAAATCTGGGTCAAAAAGAAGAATAATTAAAAAAGTCTTCGTTTTTTGTATTTGGTTGATTGTCCTTGGCGCAATCGGATTAATCGGGGTTTTTGCTTATCTTGCCAAAGACCTGCCCAATCCGGCGGAATTAACCGAACGCAGAATAATCGAATCGACGAAAATCTACGACCGAACCGGAAAAGTCATTCTTTATGATGTTCATGGTGAAGAAAAAAGGACGGTAATTTCCTTTGAAGAAATTCCCCAAAATTTAAAAAATGCGACAATAGCTATCGAGGATGCCAATTTCTATCATCACTTCGGCGTTGATTTTAAAGGCATTGTTAGAGCGTTTTTGTCTAACCTGGAAGGAAAAACGCTGGAACAGGGCGGTTCTACCATTACCCAGCAATTTATCAAAAATACCGTTTTAACCAGCGAAAAAACCTATACACGAAAAATAAAGGAAGCAATTCTGGCAATTGAATTGGAAATAAAATACTCTAAAGATGAAATCATCGGATTTTATTTAAACCAAGTTCCTTATGGCTCAAACGCTTACGGCATAGAGGCGGCCAGTCAAACCTTTTTCAATAAAAATGCCAAAGATTTAACTTTAGCCGAAAGCGCTTTATTGGCTGCCTTAACTCAGGCTCCCAGTTATTATTCGCCCTATGGTTCCCACCTTAACGAATTGAAGATGCGACAGGAATATGTTTTAGACAGAATGTATAAACTCGGCTACACAACTGAAGAGGAATTAAAAACCGCCAAGCAGGAAGAATTAAAATTCGCCCAAATAAAAGAAGGAATCAAGGCGCCTCATTTTGTGATGTACATCAAAGAATACCTGGAAGAAACATATGGCAAAGAATACATGGAAAAAGCCGGATTAAAAGTCTACACAACTCTGGACTGGGATTTACAACAAGCCGCAGAAAATATAGTTTCCGAACAAGTAAAAAAGAACGCTAAAAACTACAATGCCAACAATGCCGCCTTGGTGGCTATTGATCCGAAAACCGGACAAATCCTGGCTATGGTCGGCTCAAAAGATTATTTCGGGGATGTGTATCCCAAGGGATGCAAGCCGGGAAAAACCTGTTTATTCGAACCGAATGTAAACGTGGCTACACGACCCCGCCAACCCGGCTCTTCTTTCAAACCATTCGCTTATGCTCGAGCTTTCCAAAAAGGATTTACCCCGGATACAATAGTTTTTGACTTGGAAACCGAATTTGCTGTTGAGGGCGCACCCAGTTACAAGCCAAGAAATTATGACGGAAAATTCAGGGGCCCGGTTACTTTCCGTCAGGGACTGGCACAATCACTGAACATCCCCTCGGTAAAAGTTTTATATCTGGCTGGGGTTGATGAAACCATCAATCTTGCTCAGGACATGGGGATAAACACGCTGAAAGACAGATCGCGCTACGGACTTTCCTTGGTTTTAGGAGGTGGAGAGGTTAAATTATTGGAAGAAACAGCGGCTTTCGGGGTTTTTGCCAATGACGGAGTTAAAAACCCGGTGACATCCATCTTAAAAATCGAAGACAACAGAGGCGTGGTTTTGGAAGAATATGAGAATAAGTCGCAAAAAATAATCGAACCGCAAATCGCAAGATTGATTTCCAATATTTTGTCTGACGATGAAACAAGGGCTCCTATTTTCGGTACAAAATCCAATCTCTATATCGAAGGAATCCCTGTCGCGGCCAAAACCGGAACCACCCAAGAATATCGCGACGGATGGACAATCGGCTATACCCCATCTTTGGTAGTTGGCGTATGGACGGGAAATAACGACAACACGCCCGTAAACAAAGAACCTGGCTTAATTGTGGCTGCACCAATTTGGAATCAGTTCATAAAAAAAGCTTATGAGATAAAAAAAATAGCAACCGAAGAATTTGTAAAGCCGGACCCGATTATCGCGAATAGAGACATTCTAAATGGTAAATTTGCCAATGAATTAAAAGTAAAAATAGACAAAATATCGGGCAAATTGGCTACAAATCTTACCCCTCCCGATCTAATAGAAGAAAAAATTTATTATCAGGTTCATTGTGTCTTGTATTACTTAAGTAAGGACGACCCACAAGGCGAAGGAAATGGTCAAAGCGATCCCCAATTCAGCAACTGGGAAGTGCCGGTTATAAATTGGGCATTGGCCCCAGAAAGAGCAGGTCTTTATAATCAAGAACTGCCCCAAGAATATGACGATATTCATGTTCCAGGAAATCAGCCCAGCATTACCATTATTAGCCCGTCAAATGATGAAACAATTGATTCTAATCCCATAAAAATAGAAGCCGAGGCATATGCTCGACTAGGAATTGAAAAATTGGAATTCTTTTTTGATAATGAGCTGATTGGAGTTAGATACCAAAGACCATACTCCTTATATTTCAACGTTCCCCAAAGCATGCAATGGGGAGGTCACGCTATCGAAGTAAGGGCTATTGATATTGCGGGAGATTTTTCTGTTCAAAGAGTAAAAATAAACTTATTTAATTTTAATTACTAATTTATTTATCGCTTTTCGGTTTAAACTCTGATTTATTTTGTCTATTATTTTTTCTTGATTTAAAAATAATTCGTTAGCCGCGACAGAATTAAAACACCTGATATAAAGATTTTTATTTTTATAAAAAAACACCTCAACATTGGGGGTGTTTTTCTTCACTATTTTTTCCGATTCCCTGTAAATCGTATTTTCGTCCAGGTCTCCTCTTCCTAGATTTTTTATTACCCGAGGAATAATTTGCTTAATATGAAGCATTTTACAGTTTGATAGGCATTATTATATAACTAAAACTATCGTCTCCTTCTGGCTTTATTATTCCCGGACTGGTTTCTCCATTAAGTCCGAGGATTATGTTTTTACTATTGATATTATTCAAGCCGTCTAATAAGTATTTGTGATTAAAGATAATTTCCACGTCTTTTCCCTTTATATCGCAATTAAGCTCGGATAGGTTTTCCCCTAATTCTATATCTTGGGAAAACACCTCAATTGATGATTTTTTAGAATTAATTCTTAACCTGACGTCGTTTATCTTGCTGCTAAAAAAACTACTAAGTTTAACCGCTTTTACCAGGTCTTCCTTGTTAATTAAAATAGTCGTATCAAAGTGCTGGGAAATAAGCTGCTGATAACTCGGATAACTTCCTTCGATTAATTTTGAGATTATTTGAATTTTTGATAAATTAAATAAAATTTGGTTATTTTCAATACTAATTTCAATTGTTTCCTCTTCGTCTAGATTTGATATGATCCGGATTAACTCTTGGACTGTTTTTGCAGGAATAATAACCGATCCCTGATAATCTTTTTTTATTTTATTATTTTTTAGATTTATCAATTTTTCTCCCAATCTAAAGCTGTCGGTGGCCACAAATTTAATTTCCTTATCGGAAGAAAAATCAAAGAAGACTCCGGTAATTTCCGGCCTAATATCCGAAAGGGATGTGAAATTAATTACTTGCTCTAAGGCGGTTTTTAAATTTAAGGAATCAATTTCTAAAATCGGCTCATTTTTTATTTTTGGAATTATAGGAAATTCCTTTACATCCAATCCTTTGATGTTTGATTTAAAATTTTCACATTTTATGGCGGCTATATTATTTTTTACCGTTATCTCTATTTTTTTATTTGGTAGATTACTTATAAAATTAACCAAAGTCTTTGCGGGTACAGTAAGCGCTCCATCTTTTTCAATTTTACAAATAACATAATTAGTTATAGCTATTTCTAAGTCTGTAGCTGATAATTTGAGTTGTTTTTTTTCGGCGCTTAAAAGAATATTGTTTAAAATTGGGAGAGTTAGATTTTTTCCTATAATATTTTGAATTATATTAAGTCCTTTTTTAAAATTTTCTTGAATACAAATTATTTTCATATTAATAAATTTCTATTTAAATTAATTATTATATATTTATTATTAAGTGTTGGTAATTTTGTGGAGAAGTTAATAATTTAAATCAAAATTAATAATTTCTAAGTAGATTTTAAGTGTATAAACATAGGATAAGTTTTTAATAATAGGTTTTTAAGTTTTTATTAATAAAGTAAATTGAATTTTTATTAGTATTTTATTAAGTTATATATCCCAGGGAAGTCAACAATTTATTAAATAGCGTCACTGTAAAGTCTTTCCTTTATTAAGTTTATTTCCTGCTCTAGATTTTCATCGTTTTCTATCTCTTTCCCAATTTTATCACAGGCATAAATTACTGTAGTGTGGTCGCGATCCCCTAATTTAGCGCCAATAGATGGGTAGGAATTTTTTAATTCTTCACGCATTAAATACATAACTATTTGTCTCGGTTTCACTACTTCCTTTTTTCTGTTCCTATCTATTAGGTCACTGATATTAAGGTCGTAGAAATCAGCCACAACTTCGGCAATTTTTTTGTAATTAGTTCTTTTTTGGGGGTTGGAAATAATGGTTTTTAGGATTTTTACCACCTGTTTTTGATTGGGAATTATATTATTCAGCCTAATAAATGCAATCACGCGATTGAGGGCGCCCTCTAATTCTCTGATATTTTTTTGGATATTTAATGCGATATAATTAAAGATTTCTTCATTTAGGCTTATGTTTAGACTTTCCGCTTTCTTTTTTAGAATCACGAGTCTTGTTTCGAAGTCCGGCTTGCCGATGTCGGCGATCATTCCTCCTTCAAACCTTGAGCGTAATCTTTCTTCTAGGGTGGGTATGGCTTTGGGCGGTCGGTCGCTGGAAAGGATTATTTGCTTGTTTTTTTCGTATAAGCTATTAAAAATATGAAAAAATATTTCCTGGGTTTTTTCTTTCCCTGCCAAAAATTGAATATCGTCTATAATTAAAACGTCGAATTTTCTATAATTTTCTTTAAATTTTTCAACCGTACCATTGGATATGGAGGTGATTAATTCGGCGCCGAATCTTTCCGATGGCAAATAAATCGTATTTTTGCCTTGGTGGGCCTTGACAATCTCATTGCCGATGGCTTGAATCAGGTGGGTTTTTCCCACTCCGACTCCACCATAAATGAACAAAGGATTATAGGTTTTCCCCAAATCCTTAATTACCGATTGAGAAGCGGCGAACGCCAATTCGTTAAAAGAAGCGACCACGAACGAACCAAAGTCATAGCGGGGATTTAAATTGGTTTTTTCGTCTTTTTTGTATTCCAGAAAATCCAATTGTTCTTTAAGTTCTAGAGGTTTTTCTTTCCTTTTTGGAGATTTTGTTTTTTGTTTGGTTTTTATTATTTTGTCATTTGCAGTATTAATAATATAGCTGATGCCTTTAATGTTCTTAATTGTGTTTCTTAGGGCCTGTAAAATAAGTTTATTGTATTTGTTTTCCAGCCACTCTCTTGTAAAGCCATTTGGCACACCGACAACAACCATTCCGTCTTTAACGGAAACAATACTGGTGTTTCTAAACCAGGTGATGAAATTAGCCTTAGAAATAGAAAGCTCTATCTCTCCTAAAGCAATTTGCCAAATTTCTTGGTTGGTCATACCTTAGTATTCTATCACAAAGAATTGTAACAAAAAACAGGGTCAAGAATCAACTTTGTTAATAAGCTGTGTATCAGCTGTGGAAATGGTTTTTGGGCGGAGTTTGACCCAAGATTTATTTATTGTTAATCTTAAAAGTATCATGAAACAAGGATTAACCTATAGGCCAAAAAGGAAAAAAAGAAAAAAGACACACGGTTTCCGTGTCCGGATGAGAACAAAGAACGGAAGACGTGTTTTAAGTAGAAGAAGAATGAAAAAAAGAAAAAAATTAACAGTTTAGACTGATGTCTGTTCGCCGAAATCGCTTTAAAAAAGCGGATTTTAATAATCTTTTTAAAAAAGGAAAGACAATAGGAGCAAAGCTTGTCTTTTTAAAATTGCAAAGAAATAATTTAAAACAAACTCGTTTTTGCTGGGTTGTGAATTTAAAAATATCCAAAAAAGCGACAATAAGAAACAAAATAAAAAGACGGTTTAAAGAAATTATTAGGGAAAATTTAAAAAACATAAAACCCGGTTTTGATATAGCGATAATCGCTAAGCCCGAAATTATCAATAAGAATTATCAAGAAACAAAAAACGCACTGGAAGGTCTGCTTCAAAAAACAAAGATTTATAAATAAATATGACGACGATAATCTTAGGTTTAATATATTTTTATCAAAGAACAATATCCCGCTTGATTCACTTTATCAATCCTTCGCGGGGATGTCGTTTTTATCCCAGTTGCTCCCAGTATTGTTTTCAGGCAATTAAGAGATACGGCCTCTTAAAGGGATTATTTAAAGGTTTTAAAAGAATCATTAAATGTCATCCTTTTAACAAGGGAGGATACGATCCATGTTAGGCAATCTTTTTAATGAAATTTTATATCGTCCGATTTTTAATGTTTTGGTTTTTTTGTATAACATTGTTCCGGGACATGATTTCGGAATAGCGATTATATTGTTGACTATCCTGATTAGAATTGTTTTGTATCCCATAATGTACAAATCAACCAAGTCTCGGTTTGCGCTTTCTGCCATTCAGCCGAAAATAAAAGAAGTTCAGCAAAAGTACAAAACCAAAGAAGAGCAAAGCCGGGAATTAATGAAAGTTTATAAAGAACACAATGTTAACCCCTTTTCCGGGTGCCTGCCTCTGATAATTCAAATCGTTGTTTTATTCCAATTATATAAGGTTTTGATTAATGTCTTAAAGCCCGATAGTTTATCCGCTCTTTATCCCTTTATTCATCATCCCGGAGCGATTAACCCTTCGTTTTTGGGAATCGTAGATTTATCTGTAGCTAATATTGTAATTGTGGCCCTGGCCGCTATTGCCCAGTTTTTCTCTTCGAAGATAATGCTTAAACTTTCACCGCAGCCGCAAATGCCGCAAACAGAGAATAAAAAGAGAGGTGATTTTACAAAAATAATGAGTAAGCAGATGGTTTATTTCGGACCGATTTTAACCATCTTGATCGGATTAAAACTTCCCGCAGGCCTTTCTCTTTATTGGTTGGTAAGCAATGTTTTGGGCGTGGCCCAGGATTATTATCTTTTGAATAAATTTCATGGAAAAGATAAAAAAAATAATTGAAGAAATTTTTCGGGCTATGGGAATCGACGATGTGAGCGTCGAGGTTAAAAAGGACAATTCCTTAAAAGACAAGGAATCATTAATGGTTGATATCGAAACCGATAACAGGGACGCTAAGCGTTTTCTTGTTGAGGGTGCTGTCGGTTTGAGCGCCTTACAACATTTGGTGAGGATTTTGGCCTTTAAAGATAATCTTGGTCAGTTTTTCTTAGTGACAGATATTAACGGTTATAGGAAAGAAAGGGAAAAATTTTTAACCGATTTGGCGCTGAAAACAGCGCAAAAGGTGAGAAGGACAAAAAGACCGATTATTCTTGAGCCGATGTCGGCCTACGAAAGAAGATTTATCCATCTTAAATTAGCCGAACAACCGGACATAGTTACCGAGAGCACCGGCGAAGAGCCGGAAAGAAAAATAGTGGTCAGAGTATATCCATGACCATAGTCAGAAAAATTGCATATAACACAATAGTTTCAGCTGGGGCACGCATTATTGCGGTTGCCCTTTCTTTGGTTAATTTGGGTTTTATCACGCGTTATTTGGGCAAGGAAGGATTTGGTGATTATAGTTTGATTTTGGCCTTTTTATATATCTTTAATATTTTGGCCGATTTTGGCCTTTATTCTTTGATGACCAGGGAAATATCCCGGCCCGGCGCCGACGAAAAAAAGATTGCCAGCAATATTTTTACCATCAGGATCATTGCCCTGTTGGTATTTCTGGGTTTGGGCGTTATTTTGGTTTGGTTTTTTCCCTATACGTTGCAAGTCAAATTGGGAGTAGTTATTGTCGCGATTAGTTATTTTTTTCTATCTGCCTCGCAGGTATTAATGGGGGTTTTTCAAAAATATCTGCGCATAGACAAAGCTGGCTTTGCCGATATTATCGGTCGTTTGATTCAATTGGGATTAGTGATTGTTTTTGTTCATTTTAATCTGGGTTTTTTCTCTATTTTGTGGGCCTTAATTATTAGTTGTTTGGGAAATTTTGTTCTTAATTGGGTTTTTGCCCGAAAACATGTTGCCTTAGCATTTGCTTTTGACTTCGGGCTTTGGAAAGAAATAATAAAAATAGCTATTCCCATAGCCGCTTCTCTTGTTCTTACTTTGATTTATTTCAAATTTGATACTATTTTTCTTTCCTTGAAATTTATCAATCGACACTCCGCTGATCCGATTGTCGATGTAGGGATTTATAATGTGGCCTATAAGATTCTTGAAGGTTTGATATTTTTTCCCTCGATGTTCGTTGGTTTGATAATGCCCCTTTTGTCTAAATTCGCCCTTTCAAGCTTGGAGGAATTTAAAAAAATATTCCAAAAAACCATGGATGTTTTGATTGTCTTTATTGTTCCTTTGGTAATCGGGCTTTTGGCCTTGTCCTTGCCGATAGTGATGCTTATCGGAGGAGAACAATTTAGTGTTTCGGCACCGATACTGCAAATACTGAGCATTGCCATCGGTTTGATATTTTTGGGAAATCTCTTTGGCCACAGTATTATTGCTCTGAATAAACAAAAAGCCGGGGCCTGGATATATTTTAGCGGAATGATTTTCAATGTAGCCACTAATTTGATTTTTATTCCCAAATATTCGTATTTTGCTGCGGCCACCACTACGGTTGCTACTGAATTATTGGTAACGATTTTAATGATTTATCTGATTTATAAAACAATTCATTATTTTCCGCGTTTCAATATATTTAAACCTCTTTTTGCGGGCCTGATTATGTTCGGTTTTTTGTATTTATTCAGAGGATGGAGCTTATTTTTGCTTGTTGGCGGCGGAATAATTCTCTATTTTATCGTGCTCTATCTAATTAAGGGCATAAAAAAAGAGGAACTTTTGTTGCTGGTTAAAAAAGAGATATGAAAATTTTGGAACGGGGAATTTATTTGATTGTTTTTTGTCTGCCCCTGTATTTGGTGCGTTTTAGTATTTTAAATACCCCAACCACATTACTGGAATTAATGATTTATGGGTTATTTGTTTTTTGGTTGATTAAGGCGAGATGGAGAGGAATTAAAGAGGTTGTAATAAAAATTAAAAAAATCGTTTTACCGATCGTTTTAATCCTGATTGGAGTAAGTGTGGCGACGATTTTTTCCTGGAATCTGAGATTGAGCGCCGGAATTTGGAAGGCTTGGTTTATAGATCCGATATTGTTTTTCATTGTGGTTAGTTCAATTATTAAAAAACCCGAGCAAGTTGCCAAGGTTTTTTATAGTCTGATTTTTTCTGGGTTTGTGGTTTCTGTAGTTTCTTTAATATATTTAATTTTTGGAAAATTGGATGAATCGGGTCGATTGCAGGGATTTTATACCTCACCGAATTATTTAGCCATGTATCTGGCGCCAGTCTTGATAATTGGTCTGTTTTTTGTTTGGACGAAGATTATTTGTCCGAAAACACGCGTCGGCAACCCAGCGAGTTGCCGTGCTCTTTCTCGTCCTCGCCCTGACCGTGCGCTCGGGCTACAAGAGGTCTTCTTAACAAATAATCTCCGCCCAAATTTTTTGTTTTTTGTTGCCTGTATACTGTTGCTTGTTGCGTGTTTGTTTCTTACGAAATCATTTGGTGCGTGGCTGGGAATTATACTTGCCTTAGTTTTTGGTTTGATTGCTTATTTGTCGAAATCAAAACCAGCCCAAGGCTGGTCCGCCTCGGGTGGAAAATTAATCTGGGGAATTATTTTCTGCCTTTTGGCGATTGTTCTGATTTTTGGGTTTTTGAAAATCAATTCAATTCAAGGAAAGCTTTCTTTTAATTCCCGTTTGGAAATCTGGCAAAGGGCTTCGGATATTTTTAAACTCTATCCGATTATCGGCATTGGTCCGGGCACATTCCATGATTTTTTCATCCCCTATCCAAGATGGGGTGTGCCCCAGCCGCATAATCTTTATTTGGCATTTTTGTTACAGACCGGAATAATCGGTTTTATAGGTTTTATCTGGTTAATTGTTTGGTTTTTTAGAACCGGATTCAAAAACTTATTTAAAGTTTATAGTTCGGAGTTTATAGTTATTTTGATGTCGGTTATGGTCTATATCCTTATTCACGGCTTGGTTGATACGACTTATTGGAAAAACGATTTATCCGCAATGTTTTGGTTGACGATTGGATTAATGGCAATATTAAAAAAGAATCCTGATTAGGATTCTTTTTTTGGATCATTTGGATGCGATTCGTAAATTAGAATCGCATTTTATAATTTTATCGAATACAGTAATCCATTGGTTTTATTTACGAAAAACAAATAACTTTCATCGAGAGAGAGAAACAAATCATCGGCATCATATATTTCGGTCATTTGTGAGTCTTCCAAAATTTTGGTTTTTTCGCCCGTGTCTATGTTAATCTTGAAGAAATCATCGTTAGCTAAAAATGTTCCCTTGTAAAAATCATCGGGTAAAACTTCGGCTTCGGTGATGTTTTTGGGAATGGCGCAGTAAATATATCTTAAATCCTGCGACCAGGCGCATTTTTCCACAAACGTAGCAATGCTAAGCGATTTTGGGTTCGAGCCGTTTCTGTTGGCAATCAAGAGATTGATGCTTTTCCCGTTGGCAGCGGTTTGGGAATAGAGAATTTTACTGCCGTCAGCCGACCATTTTACGCTTAATCCATAAATATTGGAGAGAACCTCGCCAAAGGTTTTACTTAAAGGATTGAGCGAATATAGGGAGCTGGGTACCAGCCCCGAAGGCTTTTCTTGAAAATAGACTTCGGTTCCTTTGGGCCAATTTACCAATAAATCTTTCAATCTAGTTTTTAAAACAATTGAATAATTAGAACCATCAGGATTAGAGATACTGATAGTGTTGTTATTCGTGGATTGATTATAATACCAATAAACAATCTTTTTACCATCGAATGACCAGGCCATGTCTTGGATATATTTATTTAAAGGAAGCGCGTTATTATTAGAGAGATCATAATAATACTTAACAATACCTCCTGTTCCATCTTGAAAAATCGTAATTGTTTTATCTTTGTTTGGCGACCAGAGAACATCGGCGAGATTCTCCAGGGTATTGTTAGAGACCTGGTATAAATTTGCACCATCGAAATTGGATTGCCAGATAGTGCCATTTGAACGCAAATAATAAACCACCCAAGATTTATCAACGGCTATGGTTGGCGAATATACTGCTTCCTGACTGATTGCTCTTATTTTTAATGTTGGTTGGGGAGTAATTTGTCCGTTGCCTTGCCCTTCCTGGCCAGTTCCAGTGCCTTGACCGGTTTCTCCAGACGGGAATTGACCACTTGTCTGTTCTTGCCCGGTGCCGCCTTTTTTGAGTACAAATTTATAAATCAACAATCCGGCCAGAATTAAAATAAGGATAATAATGACAATAATTAGAATTTTCTTAAGTTTCGTATTCATTTGATTGGTTTAAATTATTATTTAATACCCAGATTTACCAAGTCGGGATTTATGGTTCTTAGAATCAAGACACTGGCAATAAGAATTATTATTCCCAAAATTGCAGAATAAATTCTGTCTTTGGCGTCGCTAGCCTTGGAGGGATTACCAGCCGACATAACATATTGGGCTGCCCCGATTATCATTGAAAGCAGGGCCACAACTCCGACAATTCCCAATGAAAAAAGATAAATGTATCTTGCCAAATCGGGAAGACCGAAGCCCTCCTGGCCCGGTTTCGACCCGCCGATATCTGGATAATCGAGAATTAAACTGATGGCCATAGCTGTTTTGGTGATTCCCAAAATTACTGAAGCAAAGAAGCTTCCCAGGATTATTTTTTTGTAGAATTTTTTAAACATAAATTTACTGATTTTATTAATGTATGTTTACCAGGGCCGATTGGGATCGGCTTTGACGGGAATCCGATTTATTGGTGACTGTTACCGATAAGCTTTTTTGAAGAATTCCTTCATCGGTTTTTCCGCTGATTAAGAGGTCTAAAATATTGGCGCTATAAGCCGAAGAATCAATCGGTTCCTGGTTGGCAAAGGTCCATTCAAAATTTAAATCAGTTAGCTTTGTAATGTTAAAGAAATATGGCCTGACAATAAAGAATGATTTTTTGTCCGCCGAGACATCGACGGTTTTAATTTTTCTATCAGAAGAAAAAGAACTACCATTGGAAAAACAGAGGACAATTTCGGGACTGGTTATGGGAATTTCGATAGATTTTTCGACTGCGAAAGAGTGAGATTCGTTAAATACTTTTAGTAGGACCGTATGCGTTTCACCGTTCGATCTTCTAACTCGATATTCAAAGCTGGTTTTGGCATAACCTGATTTGTTTTCCTGGAAAACATCATCTAAAAACCAACTGTATTTTAAATTGTTCGGATTATCCCCAGAGATATCTATAATTGCATCAACCACCACATTGCTTCCTTGTGTCGGAAGTGGCCTGCCTTTATATCTGTAGGGGGCATATGTTTCAGCCGACCAGACAAGTTTTAAACTATTGAGGTTAATTTCGGGTTCGTTGGTTTCTTGAAGAAGCTCATCAATATTGAAATTAAGCTGAGCAAAAGAGGTCAGCGGGATTAGGGATAAAATAGTTAATATTATGCTTAATTTAAACTTTTTCATTTTTACGCTTTAACCGTTACTTTTTTTGCCGTGCCAATTGTTTTTTGGCCAAGTTTGCTATCTTGAAAATACGAATATAAGACGAAGATAGTATTGGTGGGTAAAAATCCCCCACTAAAGAATTTTCCAAGAAAAACGGCTAATATTTGAAATGTCGGATCCTTTTTGGGCCCAGCTTGATGTTTTAAAACTCTCCAAAACCAGAGACTGAGGGTGGCGGGAATCTGGATAAGCAATACGGCAATCGCCAGAAATCCGGTCAAACTGAGAATAGCCAGAAAATCAATAGTGGCAGCTGCACCCAGAATAAGCAGAAGTTCCGCGGCATTCATTACCGGAGCCGGACCATGAGCTGATTCAGCGCCGGCATTTAGACTTACCTCTTGCCGTTCTTGATTAAGTTTTGATTGACGGTCTCTTTCCTCGTCATTTGATTCTGCCATAAATTATTTTTTATTCTTGGGTTAGTTGTTGCGCCAATTCTGCTTTGGCTTTTTGAATTTGTACAATTTGTTCGGGGCTCGAAGTGACAATCTGATCTTCGGTATATGAGGCTACGACCTTGATTGCCGCATGTTTTAAGCCGGCAAAGAATATTCCTTCCCCGACATCGGCTTGTAAAAGCAAATATTTTTCTTCGTCGGTTAAATTGAATGTTTGTTGTACTACGTCGATTGTGGCGGGAGATTGTTTGAACAGAATTTGAATCGAGGAGTTGGTGATAATCGGTTTTCCGTAGGGAGAGGTCATAAAATCGGGGATATCCTGGGTAATTGTGGTCAGACCCAACCAGTATTTTCTGCATCTTTTGGCGATTCCGTGCAAGAACGATGCGCCGGCTTCGTGTTTCATCATCCACCAGGCTTCATCAACCACCATTATTCTTTTTTTGAATTGGGAACGGATTAAATTCCAGATGAATTGTAATACCAGATACATTGCCACGGGCCTGAGTTCGTCTTCCATGTCCCTGATGCTGAAAACCACCAAGTTTTTATTGACATCGAGATTGGTTGGCTGGTTAAGGAATCCGCCGAAACTGCCGCTGGTATATCTTTCCAGCCGTTCGGCGATTCTTTTTCCTCCCTCCATGTTTTCCAAAATTGTCTGCAAATCCTCCAATAACGGCGGAGTGACATTTTTTAAATCCGATTGCGGAGTAATGTCTTTTGAAGCATAAACCTCGGTTAATGCGCGGTCTAAAATCGAGTTTTCCTCGGGCGTTAATTCGCCCAAGGCCACTCTTAGCAAGCCGACCAAATCCATAATTTTTGAGCGCAGAACTTCCTCGGTCGTTTCATCCGGTCCTGGAGGAGAAATGTCCAAAGGATTGATGTGATGTTGTGAATTAAGAGAAATTTTGAAAAAAGCGCCGTCAGTGGTTTCCGCCAGATGCTGGTATTCGTTTTCCGGGTCAATCACGATTATATTGATGCCGCACATCAAAGAACGCAGAATTTCCACTTTTACCGCATAACTTTTTCCCCCGCCGGACTTGCCGAAAATAACCATATTGCCGTTTTCCATGGAAAAGCGGTCAAAAATAATCAAGCTGTTGTTATGACGATTAATTCCGTAGAGAATTCCTTTGTTGGAAGTCAAATTTGAGGAAACGAAAGGAAAAACAGTTGAGAGAGGAGCGGTATTCATCGAATTGGTGATGAACAAATAATCGTTTCCCAGGGGAAATGTGGAATTAATGCCGATTTCCTGTTGGAAAAGAGCGGGTTTGATGTAAATCATTTTGGCGCTGAAAAGAGAACTGATTTGTTCTTCTGCATCGTTCAGTTTTTCGACCGAATCCTCGAAAATGGTGATATAAAGGCTGTATTTGAATAATTTTTCCGTTCCCTGAATCAATTTGTCGCGCAAGTTCTCGATATCGTCTCTGGCGGTTTCGAGCATCGGATTTCTCACCTTTCCTTGTTCTTCTTCCGTGGTGATTTGGGATTCGGTTTGGGTGAGTTTTTTCTTTAATTTGCTCAGAATGATACCCGTATCAGCCGGATGAATGAACATTGAAACATTGAAAACTCTGTCCAAATTAATTATCGGCGAGAGCCAGTTGGCGGTAAGAAAGCGGGGGTAGGTAATCACAAAAAAGGTTCGGGCATATTTTTCGCCAATCTGAATGTAGTTGGAGGTAATTTGCAAAGCCGAGGGCGCAACCGCATCAGCAAGCGTAGCTTCGGTCGCCTCGGTTTCAATAATTTCTTCTTGAATTGGTTTTTTTCTTTTAAAGAGAGCCATATTTATTTTTCCACGTTGTAGAATTCGTAAAAGAGTTCGGTTAGTTGTTCATCGTTTAGGGGCACGGATTTTATGCCCAGTCCCTGTAATCCCTCGGTGATAAGATTGATTCTTTGGTCGAGCTGGGTTTTGTATTGTTTAAATTTTTCCACTGCGAATTTTTCTTTTTTCGGTTTTCTGGCGCCGATAATGTTTTTTATTCTGCCGCCAAAACCTTCTTCTCTGGTTTCGACAATTCTGAAAGGAACAACCACATAGAACGATTTAGACATAATATTGGCGAATTCGACGAAGCTTTGCACGAAATTTACGTATTCGCTGGTTTGTACGCGCATCAGTTCATTGGTTTGTTTCTTTTCCAATTCCCGGATTTGGTTGAGGTAGTTCTGGATATCAAAATGGCGGGAAGAAACGACTATCTGAACGGGAAAGTCGAGTGAGTTGAGAAATTCCTGGAAACGGGCAATTACTGCTTCCTGCTCGGTTATACTTAAAAGGTCAAAGTTTATACTTGAACAAATACAAATCGCTTTTAAGCTGTTGTCTTTTAAAATCGCCACTTCATCCCTGATTTCTTTCAGTTCAACGAATTTTTGCACCTCGGGTGCGTTTTTGGGCATTTTTATGGCCATATTATTTTTCCACTTCTATTTTCCAGTTTATTTCCTGTAATTTTTCCTTGGAAATCAATTGTATTTTTTTACCTGCCGGGATTTTTTCGATTATTTGCGGGGCTTCTTCTTCTCTTTGGGTTTTAGCAAGAGGTTTTTTCCAAATATAGAAATCCGGTTTTCTCAAGAATCCGAGGAAATTTTTAATTACACTGATAAACGGCCGATTATTTATTTTTATAAAGGCAAGGGCAATGACCGTTGCCGCAATCGGCAAAGAGAGAACAATACAGACAAAAAGATTGAATAATTTATAAAAGATGAAAATAATCACCCCACCCCCCAAAAGATAAAGGAATTGTTTAAGTGTAAAAGGACCAATAATCTTGTCTTCAATCTCGGTAAATTGTGGCACCTGAAATTGCATATTTATTTATTTTTAAGATTCACAATATTGGGATTTTCCGATTTTGTTTGTTCCGGTTTTAGTCGTACCATTAATGGTTTTACACCGATTAGATATTGTTCAGCAGATAAAAACAAGTCTTGGCACACATCAAAAGCGATTGAATTTGCCGTATTCTCGTTTAAATCTAATGCGGTTTTTACAGCTCCCGGAAAATCAGCCACAGTAAGTTCTTTGGAGAAAATTTTATTTTCCAAAATAGCCAATTGATGCGTTTGTTCTGGGTTAAGCCCGTATTTTTCCTCGATTGAGAGGTTGGTTTCAGCGGTTTTCATTGAATGCATTAATTCCCAGATATGTTTTGGAATATTGTTTTCATCCATATTTTATTTAAAATAAGGAGCCCAAGCAGGGGTTGCCTTTAGTTTTTTTAGATCTTTTATCTCTTTAGCCGTCTTTGCGCTTGCTTCAACCGCAGGTGCAATAATTGCCTTAATTTCTTTTGACCACCCACCCCCTGCTTCAGATGCGATCGAGATATCCACGTGTTCTTTGATCAGTTCAGCATTCTCTTTGTCGATACCCTTAAGATTTGTCGGTGATGTTGATTTCACAAAATCTCCTAACTTACCCGTATTAACATCTCCGAGGCCTCCGTTGAGCCTTTTATCCCAAAAGGCTGCTTTATAGTTCTTTGTTACTAAAGCATACGCGTCTCTTTGTTCCATATCGGCGGGACTGAAGTCGCCAAATCCTGTTGTCGTTGTGTCTTTCCATGCCTCCTGGGCTTCGATTGTCATGGTTGAAACCATTTTATCAATACTGATGCCAAATTTCTTCGCTGTTCTAAGCATGGATTCGTTAAGCATTTGTCCTCCCGCTCCCTTAAATGTCTCTTGTGAAAATTCGCCGAGGTATCCTTTTTTAACGGCTTGTTCGGTTTTCTGGTCAAGTTCAGCTTCTTGAGCTATCAGTTTAATCGGATCTGTTTCGCGGCGGTCTATTCTCATGGTTGGATTGCGCGCTTCTAATTCCTTGGCTACATTAGTGCCCGCGCCTCCAAAGGCCTTGAAATTATCGCTCACCTCTCTCTTCGCCTCATTACTCAGTTTTGAAAACTTCTTTTGCTCAATAGCCGCCATGCCAAGCGCTCGAGTCATTCCAGCGCTCTTGGCGATCTCTATTTGATGACTAATTTGGTCGGGAGTCATGTATTTAGTTGACTCAGCAACTCTCTTTTGTAACTTAGCGTCTTCTAATGGTTTTTCGCTAATTCTTTTCCCTCTGGATTCTATTCTTGCACCTATAGCTTTAAACCCACGAATACCTTGGAGTTTTTTGCCAATTCCCTCGATAGCGCTTCCGGTAACAGCGGCTCCGTATTCTTTCGGGGCCCTGCCGGCCTGTTTGGCTTTGCCTTTTGCCCAGTCCTTGGCTCCTCTGCTCCATTTTTGGCCTATGGATAGCGCCGCGCTTGCGCCGTAGATCCCCAATTGTTTAGCGACAATTAACCCGCCCACCAAAAATCCGATAACCATCATAAATCCAAGAATATTGGGACCAGAGGCAAAGAAACCGGTTACAGCATCGGCATTTCCTGCGTTTATTGAATTTCTAACAGCATCCAGCGCTTGAACTTTTCTTTGTCTGGCAATTTCCACGGCCAACCAAACAAAGAAAGCATAGGCCGGAGCAAAAATACACCAATTGACAAAGCTGTTCCACCATTTTTTCCAGAGAAAACTTAAGCCTGGCATGATATAGCAGATAAAGACCAGGGGAGACAAGATTACCAAAAACCAGATCGCTACTATTCTGATGATTAAAAGAATCCCTCCGGCAAAAAGAGTAAACATGGCGATAATCAAAACTATGGTTCCGAAAACTAAGGAAGCCATCAAAGAGCCAAAAACATCTATATCGGAAGCATTTTTCGTGGCAGCTAAAGTTTTTTCACAATTAGTCTGGGAGGTTTGTACATCGTTTAGGCATTGGTCTCTTTTAGTGGCATCAGTAATCAGCACACAACCGTCTCTTTGGTTCTGAAAGAGATCATTATCACAATTATTGGGTTTAAATACTGCGGTCAGATTTAAGCTATCGGTTAAAATGGCGGCAATATCACCATTGGCCTGATTCGTCTTGGTTTTGCCGACAAAAAAATCAGCGGATAAATTGGAAAAATCAATAATCACCGCACAGATTACCATGCTGAAATTAATCAAAAGAGCAATGATAATCACTTTGGGTAAAAGTTGTTTTACTCCATATCTTTCCAGTCGCAAGATGGTGGCAAAAGCGATTATCACCATAAAAAGAATAAAAAACATATTGGCAAAATCCCTGGATACGTTCCAGCCGATCTGGGCCACGCTTTGATAGCTTCTGCTGAAGCCCGTATTTAGCATCGTGTTGAAAAATCCCGCTGCCATTTTTACGCCAAAACCAAGCACCGGCAGGATGATATTGATGAAAAGGACGCTAAAAATTGCCTTACCAATAGCGGTTGCCAGACCGAGAGCAGAAGCAAAACAGGGGATGGCCAAAGCCAGGACCACGATTCCGACAATCAGAACTGGTTTTTTGGATAAAAATTTCTTTATGTTTTTGATAATTTTCTTCATTAAATTCTAATTATTCTTTATGCCAGCACTGGTCAAAATTGGTATTGTATCTGCCGTTATTATAGCCTTCATCGCCGGGGTCGCATTGGATGCAGAGCGCGACACCGGAAACACCTCCTGTCGGTTCGTCATTGGTAACACCAAGACGCAGTTCCTGACCCGCGTAACCGCTTAAATCGCATGTTTGTTCCATTGCTTGGGGTGGATCGGTCTTTGTACCGACAAAACAATATTCTCTAGCATCGGTAGTATTGGGGGTATCTAGAGAGCAAATAGTACTGGCTGGATTGGTGGCGAGGTAATCACATGGACCCTCAGTTCCACCTTCTTTACACATTCCGATGGGCGGATTACCTCCTTCGCCCTTGGAACAGTCCCCCTTTTCAGACGCTGTTGCATCGCAATAATAATTAGCAGGACAATCAGCAGTTGTTCTGCATTCACAGGTTCCTGCTAATGTACAAGAGCCAATAAAGCCCTCGGTGGGAGTGCAGTCATATATTGGATTTCCCACAACTGTTGTATCACAGTATTCATCGGGATTGCATTCGTAATCATAGGAACAATTACACGGCCCGTATGCAGCCAATGCATAGGGTATGCGCGGTTTAAATATTCGGGCAAGTTTTTGAAATAATGATGCTGGGTTAAGTTGATAACAGTTGCTTTCGTCCTGATCATAGCATCCGTTTTGTAAGTCACTGACATACGCCAGGCTTCCTCCATTTGGGGCACCAGTAATCATTTTTGCTGTACTTATATACACCGCTCCGCTCGGAGCAGTAAAAGTTTTTTCTCCGCAAGCGTTGGTACAGATATCCCATTTTGGATCTCCTGCAGCGGCATCAGTCGGGCAACCATCAGGGTCGGGGCACTTGAACTGGATAGGTTGGTGTACTCCCTGAAGCGGCCTCCAGCCATACTCGCAGTAGCACCAAGGTTCTTCCCAAACTGGCTTAGCGTAGGTGCAATTTCCCTGAGCTTGCGCGGTTCCTGCTCCAGCGCACTCGGCATATACATTTGCATCATTAACCCAGAAGTTGGCGCAACATTTGCTTTTTGCTTGTCTTGCCCCGTCCTTAATCGGATTCCAGGGATCTTTTCCTCCGCCGGAGGTCCTGGCTTGGTTACAATCCGTATCAAAAGGTCGAAAATCAGTAATGTCATTCAGTTCTTCTTCGGTCATACCATGGCCCATGCATTCTCGGCAAAGCCCGCCGCCATATTCGGGCATTACGCGGCACAAGAGCGAGAGAGCCAGATTCCCTCCACCTCTATTGGTGGCACATTCATCACCCTTGCTGGTTATGCTTGCATCCGCCGGTCCGTAGATTTGGCCGCCGTTATTATAGACTACAGCCGGGTATTTATCTATCGAACGGGCTACGTAATCATTAACCTGTTCACAATAAGTAGCAGGAACAAAATATTCTCTAAGACAGGTGAAACAGGCCTCCTTTTTTTCTTCAATCAGGCATTTTTCGTAAAATTTTAACGGGCCTTGTACGGGAAAATCCGCTGGGTCTGGAGGAGAGTTGACAAAAGAATCCATAATGTCACTGTAATTATTGCAAACAGTGCTGATGCACTCGTTTTTTTGCTCGTCGTCCAGCTGCCCGCATTTTTCATCAGTCTTCTTCAGACAGTCATCGCAGCGATTGATGGTGATATTGTAAGTATTTTTGCATTCGTTATAAAAATTACCCTTTAGAGCCAGGTCAGTTTCCGACCAGGGCTCTGTTGGACCAGTGGGGTAGGGCATGCGCGCCGGATTACCCGGAACACAATTTAACGCATCATGGTCATACATACAGATAGAGCAAGGCGTGCTACTGGCATTAAAACCGATTTTATCCGCGGTGGGAGTTTTCGGCTCTAACCCGCTTTCAATGCTTTTGCAGGTAGAATTTAAAGCAGCTAAGTTGGCCGCGCTGTCAGAAAGATTTCTGGGCGCTTCTAGAAAATACTGTTTGATTGTCGCTCGGCATGCGTCGGGTATTTTAGTTTTGGGAACCTCGCCATAGCTATAGCCAAAGACAGCATAGGGGGCAAAGCGACTGTCCAGAATTTCGTAATCGGGCTTGAGATTCATTCCCTCCAGGCCGATATATAAAGATTCGACATTGGGCGATACAACGTCATTTACGCTTTTTGCCCATTCATTATATGTCATCATCTCATCTTCGTTGCAGGCGGTTTGAGAGCGGTCTAATTGTTGAATTGATTTTAAAATACCGCTAAGAACTTGTCCTCTGACACTTTTTTGCACTGCCGGAGTCATATTTGCCTGAAAATCCCGTTGATAGCTGTAATTATTTTTTTGGCTCGCTCTCTGTCTTTGATTACTATTGGAAAAAACAGCATTAAAGGCCAATCCCAAGCCATTTACCGCTTTATTTAGAAGAGCGCTGTAAAGCACGCCAATAAGTTCGGAAATTTCCTTGGCAGAGATGAGTTCACCCATATATGAACCTAATGCACTGGTCATGCTTTCGTGGATATTCGAACCCCAATTCTTGATTGTTTCCTTGATAGATATTCCTGGTTTTTCTTCGCACTTAGCGAGACAGGTTGCTGCATCTACTCCTGGTACGCTTGAAGGGCAATCGGCATAACAAAGCGTTCTTGCATTTTGACAATTTCGTTCAATAGCGTTGGGTTGTATCATGCAACTGGAAAAGTTGGCTGCGCATTGTTGCTGGCAAGCAGCGGCCTGGGAAGAAAGATTTTTTTCACAATTCTCTTTACAGGCATCTATATCGGTTTTGGTGGTGACTGTTTCGTTTTTGTAGCCGCCGCTTACATCCGTTTCTTTATCAGCGGCTTTTGTTTCCTGTTCATTGATTTCATCCAGTCTTTCTTGGGCCAAGAAATATGATCCGAAAATGTTGTTATTTGGTTTGGTTAAAGCGTTCCAACTGTCCCAGCCAAAAACCGAGATTTGTGGATTTTTGTAAAAGGCTTCTACGTTTCCCACGATGTCACCAATGGTGCAGGCAGCCTGGGTTTGATAAGTGGGCCTATCAAGATAATAGGTGGTAAACTGAAAACGTTCTCCCAGGCTTATTTTTAAGGGACTGCATAAGGGGGTTAATCCAAAATCATTTACGAATTTTGCCGAAGCTTTATCCAGTGCCTGTTTGAAAAAATCCACCCAATTACCAATCGCGAAGGGATTGCCGGCATCACTTTTTTTGCCCGTGCCCCAATCGATAATTTTTTGCTCTACGTATTTCAAGACTCTGTCTTTAATCATCCAGACTATAGGATCGAGAACATACTCTTTTAAGACCTCCATTATAGAACCGAAAACATCACCAGCCTCAACACTTTTTGGCCTGAGGGTAAAGATATTAAAAATCGGGCCTACAATTAAGCTTACAACTACGAGAAAAACGATAATTTCTTGAAAAATTTTCATTTTCATAATGGAAGGTTTATCCCTTGCGTTTTTGCCAAATCAATAGCCTTTTTTAGCATGTCATTCCATTGACCGGAGAAACCATCTAATCTGTTAGCGGCAATATAAGCTTTTAGAGGGTCGTTTTGAGCATCGCGAAAAGAAACAAAGATATTTCTGATTACTAATGTCAGCGCCAGACCCTCTTTATGAACTTCTTTCCAGGTCGAGGGCACGGTTATTTTTTTCGCTCGTTCTATTTTTTCGTCATTGGTTTTTATAACCGCGTCTAATTTGGAAAAATCACCATCCTGAAACGCTGCCCTTACCACATCTACGATTTGCTCTTGGAGGAAAAAAGTTTCAGAATTTAAAATTGAGGATACTTGTGATACATATGAATTTATTGCTGCCTGGCTATTGTCTTGGGAAATATTTATATCCTGGTCACTGATCTCGATGTCAAAAATTTTCGGCATTTCCGAGAGCATTGTTTCGGCGTTTTCCAATAAAACCGGATAGCTGTCCGCTACAGCGCGGAGAGCCATTTCTTGAACAGTTGAAGTTTTGGTTTGGGCATCAAACTGTTCGGGAGAGGTGATGTCCGGATGGTCGGATATGTATTCTCCTTTTTGGGTAAAATAAGAATCGACAAATGCGCTTAACATTTCGTCGCTCAGTACTTTATTAGTGACATTATAGAGATCACCTATAGGTAGAGGATAAAACATTTGTTCGTCTCCGGGCGCTTTGACTAGGGGATTATGACTGGAATTTATTTCTTCGCCATCAAGATAGCCGTCTCCGTCAGTATCGGGATTATTTGAATCGGTTTTATAAAGGTCTTCTTGCCAATCTTTTAAGCCGTCATTATCGCTATCTTTGTTTTGGGATTCAACCACTGCTTCATTGCCTCCGAATAAATTAAATTGAGAAAACGCCTCCTTTTTAGAGTAGGCGTTTATAAAGAGTATCAAACCTATAGCCAAAAATATTGCTACAAGCACTGGTATTAAAGGTAGCTTTTTAAGCGATGGGAATTTCATTGTTCTTGATTATGTTTTAATTATATCACAAATTTAAAAAGTCAACTCTTTCTCGTTCTGTGGATAACTGTAGAAATCAATAAAATTAAAAAACCCAGAAGAATTGGCCAATCGCCGGATTTTGTATAAAATGTTTTTTTGTCGTTTAATCGGACGCTGGAAAAGAGAATTTTGTTTCCGAATTCCGATGATTTGACGATGATTTGACCCTTTGAATCTAATAAAAACGAGTAACCCGCATTCGTGGCCTGGACAAAATAGCGCCGGTTTTCCACTGCTCTTAATTGAGACATGGCTAAATTCTGAGACAAAAGGGATTTTGAGCCGTGAAAAGGTGCGTCGCTTGAAACAATCACCAGAACCTGTGCTCCTTTTTGGGTTAATTTCCGATTAAGGGCTGGCGAGAGAATGCTCGAGCAAATTCCGCTGCCGATATTTGCTTTCGGAGTTTGGGCGATATCATTTTTTTCTCCTTTTTGAAATAATTTTTCTTCAAACCTAACATTAAAAGAATAAATACCTAAAATAAATTTTGTTAAATAAGGAAGATAATCGCCATTGGGCACCAAAAGCATTTTATCCTGAAAGGCAATCGGCTTTTCTTTTTCCAAATCGTAATAAAACAATCTTGATTTATTTTTTCCGTTTTCGTCGACAACTTTTTCATTTTCCAAAAATATCTGGCCAGGCTTCCAAAAATCGTTAATCAGATATTTGGTTATTTCCTTGCTTTTAGTCAAAGAGACCAGTCCGAATCCCTCGGGTGCAATAATAAAATCAGGATTTTCTTGAACCACGTCTTTGGTTTGGAACAGGCTTAACACGGCTTTAAATATTTCTTCTTTTTGATAGGGATTAGCCGCGCTTGATGAGAGAAAATTGGTTTGCAGAAGTGCAACTTTTCTTAATTCTCCTTTTTCTTCCGAGTTTATCTTATAAATCCCGTACCCGCGCCAGAGAAAAATTATCAGAATGAGAATTATAATTAAAGCAATAATCTGGGATTTGTTTTGCTTTTTAAATGCTTTGAAGATGGTAAATAAAATTACATTTATCAGAACAATCACAAAGCTGATTAAATAAATCCCCCCGATATCGGCTATCTGAATAGAAACAATGTTATTGTGAAGGACATAGGCCAAATTTCCAAAAGTCCAATGTGAGCCAAAAAGCGTTTCTTTGCCCAGCCATAAAACACTGAAACCCCAGGTTCTCAGATATTCAACAATTATCCAAAGCGAGGGGACAACAATTAAGGATGCAAAAACGGTTAATCGTAGATTAACCGTTTTTTTATAAATCCAGGAAAAAAGGGCAAAAAACAAACTCAAAAAGAAAATTTGAATAATCCAGAGAATGATCAAAAGAATCAAAACCAGGGTATAACTCTTGCCGGAGGTTACTCCGAGCCAATCAAAAGGCGCAGTTTTTAACAGCCAAACGAATAATCCTCCCAAAAATATAAATCCGGTGATTAAGCCGCCCCAAAAAGCTTTTTTTTGCGAAGTTGATTCGCGATTAAGAAAATAGAATAAGGGAATTAGAGCAATCAAAACCAAAAATCCCAATTTTTGTGGCGGATAAGCCAAAAAAAGCAATAATCCGCTTAAAATAGGCAAAAGGAAAATAAGACTGTTTTTATTTAATGGTTTCATAAATTTTTATCCAGTCGTTAAGCGACAAATTTTCCGCTCTGATTTTTGGGTTGAGGCCGATTTGGTCAAAATCGATTCCCGATAAATTATTTTTTAGCATTTTTCTTTTCGCGGAGAATCCCTTTTTGATTATTCCAAAAAATTTCTCGGTATCGACTTCGGGAATTGATTCGGGAATTATTTTTATAATTGCCGAATCTACTTTCGGCTGGGGATAAAAAGAATTTTTCGGGACATAAGCGATGATTTTCGGCTTGGCATAAAACTGAACAGAAATCGCCAATAAATTCATGTGTGGCGGCTTTGCCAATATTCTTTGTCCCACTTCTTTTTGCACCATTAAAATCATCGCTTTTGGTTTCTGTTCCGCTTCCAAAAACTTTCTGATTATTGGCGAAGTTATATAATAAGGAAGATTGGCAACGATTTTGTAATTTAAAAATTGAAAATTAGAAATTTTTAAAACATCCTTATTGATTATTTCGACATTAGAAATTTTATTAGCCTTCAGAATATTTTTTAATATTTGGCATAATGTCTCGTCTTTTTCGATCGCAATAACCTTTTCGACTCTTTTTGCCAATTCCAGGGTTAAAATTCCTAAGCCCGGTCCGATTTCCAAAACAATATCTTTTGGCGACAATTCAGCCGATGCGATAATTTTTCTCAGAACCGATTCATCAATCAAAAAATTCTGCCCCAAGCGTTTTGACGGGCGGATGCCATATTCTTTAAAATATTTAGAAATCGATAATGTCTTCATCGTCTTCGCGAGAAAATTTCTCGAATTTTATTAAATGCTCCGGAATTTCGGTTAAAAATCTTGATGGCGGATTGGCTTCTTTCATGCCCCAACTTGTTCTGAGTCGGCTTAAAATAAGGTGAAGATGGATTTTGCTTCTGGTGATGCCCACATAAAAAAGACGGCGTTCTTCTTCGATATCCAAGGGATTGATTAAGCTTCGCGAGTGAGGCAGAATTCCCTCTTCGCAGCCAATAATGAAAATAATCGGAAATTCCAAACCTTTTGCAGTATGCAGAGTCATCAAATGTATTACTTCTTTTTTTTCATTAATTTCGTCAGCATCGGATAAAAGGCTGGTTTTTTCCAGGAAGTCGATTAATCCTTGGGGAGGCTTGATTTTATCGTAATCAGCGCTGACGTTTATCAATTCTTCGAGGTTTTGCCAGCGCACCTCGTCTTCGGGAATGCCTGCTTGCAAAATATTGTCGCCATAGGTTTTTTTGAGAAAATCCCTGTATTTTGTCTGTCGTAAAATAAATTTTAAAACCTGCGAAAGCGGTTCTTTGTCGGTCATTTTTTTACAATCCCTAATCAATTTATAAAATTCGTTTATTTCCGATTTTTCTTTGGCTGCTTTTTCCGGGCCGAGTTTTAGAATTTTTTCGAAAGTTATCTTGCCGATGCCCCTTGGTGGGACGTTGATTATTCTTTCTAAACTGATCGGGTCGTTAGTGAGAATGAATTTGAGATAGCTGACTAGGTCTTTGATTTCTTTGCGTTGATAAAATCTGATTGCCCCAATTAATTTATAGGGAATGTGGTGGCGGATTAGTGCTTCTTCGATTGCTCGGGATTGGGCATTGGTGCGGTAAAATACGGCAAAGTTATTCAATTTATAGCCCTGTTTCGAAAATTCTTTTATTTTTTCGATAATGAATTCCGCTTCGGATTTTTCGTTCCAGGTTTCGACGATAGAAATCAGGGGACCGGCCGGATTTTCCGTCCAGAGGTTTTTCGGTTTTTGATAGACATTTTTGGAGATTACTTTCGATGCGGCATCGAGAATATTTTGCGTGGAGCGGTAATTTTGATCAAGGGTAATTACTTTTGCCCGAGGATAATCTTTTTCGAAATTCAAAATATTCCTGAAATCCGCATTTCTGAAGCTGTAAATCGACTGGGCGTCATCACCGACCACGCAAAGATTTTTGTATCGGGAAGATAAAAGCTTTATCAGCCGATATTGAATCGGGTCGGTGTCCTGATATTCGTCCACCAGGATATATTTGAATTTTTCCTGATATTTTTTGAGAATTTCGGGAAATTCCTCGAAAATTTTGACCAAGAGCATAATCAAATCGTCGAAATCCAAAGCATTTTTCTTTTTCAATTCTTTTTGATATTCCGAATAGATTTTACTGATTGTTTTTTCAAAATATTCCCGAGCCCTTTTCTCGTAACTTATTGCGTCGATATATTCGCTTTTTAAAGCCGAGATGGTCGAAGACACCTTTTTTGCCGGAAACTGGTCTTTGTTGATTTCCAGATTTTGGACAATTTGTTTGATTAAACTTATCTGGTCGTCCTCGTCATAGATTACAAAGGTCTTTTTATAGCCAAGTTTATTGATTTCGTTTCTCAAGAGCCTTAATCCGAAAGAATGAAAAGTGCCGATAAAAGGCAAATTGCTCAATTTTCCGACCAGGTTTCTTATCCGGGATTTCATTTCGTCGGCCGCCTTATTGGTAAAGGTAACTGCCAGAATATGAGCAGGAGAAATGCCGTTATTGATCAAATAAGCCAGGCGATGGGTTAAAACTCTGGTTTTGCCGCTGCCCGGACCAGCCAAGATTAAAATCGGTCCCTCAATAATCGTGACTGCCTCTTTTTGCCTGGGATTTAGGTTTTTTAGGGTTTCATCCGTCATAAGTTTAGTATAACAAAATTCAGCATAAAAATCTTGTCCCCGGCTTGACAAGGAAATAAGGGTATGCTAGGCTGGTAAATACCGAAATCAGTAAAGGTTTTAAGACGTTTTATCGGAAAAACCGTACTATTTTCAAGATGAAAACAATCCTGACTCGATGGCTTTCATTGGGAAGGGAAAATATCTGGTTAAAAAGACCATTCTTTAACCCCCCTGTTTTGAAGGGAGGTTTAGTTATTGTCTTGGTTTTGGCCTTCAGCTTTTTAATCCATGACGCCATTCAGGGTAATTCCAGCAACAATTCCATTAACGAAGAAAAAGGAATAGTCAGAAACGGTTCTTATGTGTATGCTATCCAGTATTTGAATCCCGAAGAGCTGAATATTGAAGGAGCTTACACCAACGGAGAAATTTACGCAGGCATGAACATGGTTTTACAGGACAGCGCATATTTGGCTGTTTCCTGTCCTTCTTTGATTGCTTCTTTCGGCGCAGAAAGAAACGGAGTGACTACCTATAAAGTTCAGTCCGGCGATGTTCCTTCGGAAATTGCGGCCGCATTTAATGTTTCTACCGAAACCCTGCTTTGGGCGAATAATTTGAGCGTTTGGGACTATATTAAACCCGGCCAAGAACTGATTATTCTTCCGGTTTCCGGGGTTTTGCATAAAGTCAAAAAAGGAGAAACCATCGAACAGATTGTCAAAAAATATAAAGCCGATTTAAAGGAAACTATCGAATTCAACAGTCTGCCTGCCAACGGTGCCTTGGCTATTGATCAGGAAATAATTATTCCCGATGGCCAAAAATCAACCTATATTCAATCGCAGTCTCGTTCTTATGCCACATATGAAAGCTTCCCCAGGCCATATGCTACCGATAGCCATCAATTTCCCTGGGGCCAGTGTACTTGGTATGTAGCGCAAAGACGTTATATCCCCTGGAACGGCAATGCCAATACTTGGCTTCGCAAAGCTCCGCAATACGGCTTTGCCACAGGAAACGAACCCAGAGTCGGAGCGATTATGGCAACCCGGGAAGGTTCTCCTTATGGTCACGTTGCTTATGTTGAAGCAGTTAATGGCGACTATGTCACTGTTTCCGAGATGAGCTTAGGTCGTGGCATTAAAATCGTCAGAACCATAAATAAAGACGACTGGAGAATAACCGGATATATTTATTAAAATTTTCAATTTTTAATTTTCAATTTTCAAAACCCGCCGAGAGGCGGGTTTTATGATTTTTATATTTCAGTTTTGGGACGATATTGCAGGGCTTCGGCAATGTGGTAGGTAAAGATATTCGGCGCTTCTTCTAAATCAGCAATGGTTCTGGCCAATTTCAGAATCCGATGAAAGCCGCGCGCCGACATATGCAGATTATTTACCGCATTCTTCAACAATCTGTCGCCTTGCTCGTCGGTTTTACAGTGTTTTTTAATCAAGGGAATGTTCATTTCACTGTTGGTAATGATTCCGTCTTTTTCAAACCTTTTCAATTGGATTTGCCTGGCTTTTTCCACTTTTTGCCTGATTTCCGCGCTTGAGCCCTCGACTTTTTCGTCGGTCAATTTTTCGTATTTTACGTGTGGTACCTCGACATATAAATCGATTCTGTCCATAATCGGTCCGGAAACCCTTCTCTGGTATTTGTTAATCTGATTTTGATTGCAGGTGCATTCTTTTTCCGGGTCTCCGTAATATCCGCAAGGACAGGGATTCATAGCTGCCACGAGAATAAATCTGGCAGGGAAAACATAACTGGCTTTTGCCCGTGCCACACTCACCAAGCCGTCTTCGAGTGGTTGTCTTAAACTTTCCAAAACATCGCGGTGAACCTCTGGGAATTCGTCGATAAACAGGATGCCGCGGTGAGCCAGAGTGATTTCTCCTGGTCGGGCAAAACTTCCGCCGCCGATCAAACTTGCTTCCGATGCGCTGTGATGGGGACTCCTGAATGGTCTGCGCGAGATCAGGGGTTTTTTGGGCGAAAGCTTTCCCGCTATGCTGTAAATCTTGGTTACTTCCAGAACTTCGTCCCAGGTCATTTTTGGCAAAATCGAGGGTATGGCTTTGGCAAGCAGGGTTTTGCCGGACCCGGGCGGACCGGTCATCAGGACATTGTGGTTTCCGCTTGCCGCGATTTCCAATGCTCTTTTGGCATTTTCCTGTCCTTTGATAAAAGCCATATCGATAGGATAATTGCTGGTTTCCAAATTTTCAAAAATATCCGTTGCAAATGGTTTTAAGGTTTCGATTGCGATTCTGTTTTCCAAAAATCCGATTAATTCGGCCAAGGATTCGACAGGAATTATGTTTATGTCTCTTACCAGCCTGGCTTCATTGGCATTGGCCTTGGGTACGAATACGTTATTGATTTGCTTTTCTTTGGCCAAAAGACAAATCGGCAAAACCCCGTTAACTCTTCTGATTTCTCCGTTTAAAGCCAACTCGCCGATGAATATTTTGTCATTCGGGTCAAAGTGAATTTGCTCGGAAGACAAAAGAAAACTCAAGGCAATAGGCAAATCATAACCCGAGCCCTCTTTTCTTAAATCAGCCGGCGCCAGATTGATAATCACTCTTTTATTCTGCTTGTGCGGAGGTTCTGCTCCGCTGTTTTTTATAGCTGCGGCGATTCTTTCCTGGGATTCCTTGATTGATTTGTCCGGCAATCCGACAATAGAAAAAAAACGGAGTCCGGATGACAAATCCGCCTCCACTTCCACGAGTTCAGCTTCAAGACCAGTTATCGCAGCTGAAAATACCTTGTTCATTTTTGTGGAAAACTTTTTTACTTTTTCGTCAAGGATAAATTCAGCTTAAAATCGGATTTTTAGAGCGAAAATCGAGCTAATTTCCCTTGACTTTGTTTTATTTTTAAATCCTGGTGAATGACTTTTTAACAGGTTATCAACACTCTGAACCACAGAGGGTTCAGGGTAAAATTATTTTCCCAGAATCCTGTCGATTGTCGTATACATTAATTCTTTACTTGTGCCGACGATCAAAAGATTGTTGGGGATTGTATAGTTCAGGGTTAAAGTCGTGTAAGGTAGATTCACATAACGGATAGCCACGCCCTGGTAGATATCGTCCAGAAAAGTTTTGTTTGCTCGTGCTCCCGGGACATCACTGACGTAGAAGTTTTTCAAATCATCAAGCATGGTTTGTTCCCAGTCCCGCATTTGATTCTTCAGGTCTTCGGGATTTTGTACTTCAGCGATAATGCCCAGACGTTTTCCCGTGCCTTGACTGAAAATAACCAGAGTATAATTTGTTTTTAAATCGCCCAGAGTATAAGGCGAGACAGGAATTTCCAAGGCCTGAAAGAATTCATTCAAGGAAATAAATTCTCTTTCATTTTTTAAAATCGCGATTCTTTTAAAGGTGTTGATTGTTTGTTCCGATTTTGCTTCATCCTTCAATGTTTCAAACAGAGATTTTTCGTTGGTCAGAGTAATAATTTTGGTTTGATTTACGGAAATCAGCGCGGTGGATGGTTTGGGAGTGGTTGGTGGGTTGGGCGTAGGTGTTGGCTCAGGAGTGGTTTTTGGCCATAAAAAGAACGCTCCGACTCCGAATCCTCCGATTACGATTATCGCGGCGATAATCAGCAAAAGAATTCTTTTTTTGTGGCTCGGAGTAGCCGGCGCATATGAAACTTCCGGTATTTTCAGTTTCTCCGTTTCAGGAACTGGCGGCGCTTCTTCTATTTCCGGCATTGTCTTTGGCGCGGGCTCCGGTCTCGGTCGGACAAAAGGCATCTCTTCCTCTTTTTCGCTAACCAGTTCTTCGGTTGATGGTAGGGCAGATTTTTTGGGGGCCGTCGGCAAAGCTTCTGGTGCCGGAATTTCTCTTTTTATTTCTCCCTCGGCATGCTTGATTATCGGAACACCGGGCTTACCTCCTGTTTCAAATTCTTCTTCAGTGGGCATTCCCTTGGCTTCTCTCTCAAGTTTGGTCAAACCCAATTCAGCCAAATCATCTTTCATGGTTCTGACCTCATAATCGGGCAAGGCATTGATTGGTCTGGTGCTGTCTTCGGGGGGATTGGACAAGTTTTTCGGCAAGGCCTTTTCAATGTCTTTAATTGCTTTCAGGTTATATGAACCTTGGTCCATATTTTCATTTTATAATTTTGGGGGATTTTTTTCTAACGACAAGCCGACTTTTCCGCTTTCGTCGATTTTTTTAACTTTAACATTTATTATGTCTCCTTGACGGAGAACGTCTTCTACTCTTCTTACTTTCGGTCCCAGTTCGGAAATATGCAGCAGAGCTTCTTGTTTCGGATAGAGTTCGATAAAGGCACCGAAGTCGGTGATTTTTACCACCCTGCCCTGAAATACTTCTCCGATTTTAACTTCTCGGGTCAGGGCCTTTATTTTGCCGATTGCTTTTTTTGCCATTTCCGCGTCGTCGCTGGTGACAAAAACCCTTCCGTCGTCCTCGATATCGATTGTTGCTCCGGTTTCATCCGTAATTTCGTGAATGGTTTTTCCGCCGGGTCCGATAATAATTCCGATTTTAGAAGGATTGATTTGCAAAGAATAAACCCGGGGGGCAAGAGGAGAAAGTTCGGCTCTCGGTTTTTTGATGGTTTTTTCCATTATTTCCAAGATTTCCAAGCGGGCCTTTTTGGCTTGTTTGAATGCGTCTTTCAGAATTTCGGTAGTTACGCCATTGATTTTAACATCCATTTGCAGGGCGGTTACTCCGTCTTTTGTACCGGCAATTTTCAAATCCATATCGCCGTAATGATCTTCGGGTCCCTGGATATCGGTAAGAACCTTGTATTTGTCGCCTTCGCTCATTAAACCCATGGCAATACCCGAAACATTGGCTGTAATCGGTATGCCGGCATCCAAAAGCGCCAAGGTTGAACCGCAAACCGAACCCATAGAAGATGAACCATTTGAAGAGAGAACTTCAGAAACAATACGAATGGTATAAGGAAAAGTATCTTTATTGGGGATAATCGGAAGTAGGGCTTTTTCCGCCAATGCGCCGTGGCCGATTTCTCTTCTGCCTGGTCCGCGCATCGGTCCGGTATCTCCCACGCTGTAAGGCGGGAAATTATAATCGTGCATAAAGCTTTTCTTTCCTTCCAATTCCATTTGGTCAAGATATTGTTCTGCGCCCGGTGCGCCCAGAGTGACCAAAGAAAGAACCTGGGTAGTTCCTCTTTTAAATAATCCCGAGCCGTGGGTTCTGGGAAGAATTCCCACTGCCGTGGTGATTTCCCTGACTTCGTCGAGTTTTCTGCCGTCCGGACGTTTGTTGTGTTTCAGGATGTTTTCGTGGACAATTTCATCGATTTTTTCTTCAAACAAATCGCCGGCTTGAGTCAATTTTTTCTTTTCATCCTTGTATTTTTCCTCGATAAAAGTATCCATTTCTTCTTTCAGTTTTTCCACTTCTTCCAATCTTTCCATTTTATCGGGTCGATACAGGGCTTTTTCCAATTTGTCTTTTAACAATTCTTCAATTTCTTTCTTGAATTCCTCGTCGATTTCTTCCGTTTTAAATTCTTTTTTCTTGGGATTGATTTCCTCGATAATGTTTTTCTGAAAGTCCAGTAATTTCTTGATATGTTTTTTGGCCAGTTCAATACCCTCGATCAACTTGTCTTCCGGTATTGGCGAAGCATTACCCTCCATCATATTGATAAGGATCTCTTTGTCTTTTTCAATGCCGGAAACAAAAATTTCCAATCCCGATTTAGTTTTCGCGCTGAGAGTCGAGGTGATAATCCATTGTTTTGCTTCGTCTTGTCCTACGGAAAGTGCGGCTACCGGTCCGTTCCAGGGAATATCGGAAACAGAAATAGCGGTCGAGGCGCCGATTAAGGCCGGTAAAGACGGGTCGTTTTCCCCGTCAAAAGAAAGCACGGTTAAAACCACCTGAATTTCGTTTCTCATTTTAGGATTAAAAAGAGGCCGAATAGCTCTATCCACTAATCGGCCAGTCAAAATGGCCTCATCCGTTGGTCTGCCTTCTCTTTTGACCCAGCGGCTGCCTTTTATTTTCCCCGCAGCATAGAATCTTTCTTCGTAATCAACGGTTAAAGGAAGATAATTCCTTTCACTGGTTTCTTTAAGCATTACCGCGGTTGCCAAAACAACGGTTTGGCCATATCTTACCAACGCTGAACCATTGGCTTGTTGGGCTAAACTTCCCAATTCTACTGAGAGCTCCTTGCCCTCGATTTCCGTCTTAAAAATTTTTACTGACATAAATTTAGCCCTGATCTACAAACTACAGACTAGCTTTTAGCCAATCTATCTGTTTGTAGACCAGAGGCAATTACTTATTATCTTGTATAACGAATTAAATATTTTGTCGGACTTTTGCAAAGATCGATGAAATCATCGGCTATATCTCTGAGTCTGCCCGAAGCGCTTTTACCGAAAGCAATTACTTCCACGTGCTGGCCCTGGGCTTTGAGATATTCTACTAAAGGCACAAAGTCGCCATCGCCCGTAACCAAAACAATACTGTCCAATTTTTGGCTTAACTGGATTGCGTCCACGGCCATGCCCACGTCCCAATCGGCTTTTTTCATTCCACCTGGGAAAATCTGTAATTCCTTGCTTTTTACTTCGATACCGGCTTTTTCCAGGGCTTCCAAAAACGCCTTTTCTTCCCCGCTTTCCGTAGTGACTACGTAACCGATTGCCCTAATCAGTTTTCTGTCCGCTACCGCGGTTTTTAAAATTTCCCGAAAATTGACTCGGGCCTGGTAAAGATTTTTTGCCGAGTGATACATGTTTTGCACGTCGATCAAAACACCCACTCGTTGTTCTTTGTGTTTGATGATTGCCATTTATTTTTTGAGTTCCAACTCTTTGATTATTTTTTTATATCTTTTTTCGCTTTCGCCCTCGAGCCATTCCAATAATCTTTTTCTTTTGGAAACCATGCCCAGAAGACCCCTGCGGGAATGGTTGTCTTTGGGGTGTTGCTTCAGGTGGTTGGTTAGGTGTTTTATTTCTTCGGATAAAATTCCAATCTGAACCTCCGCCGACCCGGTATCGGTTTGATGAACCCTGTGTTTCTCGATTATCTTTGCCTTCTTGCTTTTCTTCAACATAATTTATTTTTACTTTTACAAAATCATTATACTACACAATAAATATATTGCCAAGTTAATTTTTATACCCTATTATAAGAAACAATGAAGAAGATATTTCTTGTTGTATTTTTGATTTTTGTTTCGACCTTATTTTTAAGGCCGATTTTTGCACAAACAAGTTTCCAGTCCAACCTGCCTGCCGGTAGGCAGGAGCTGGAGATTAATTTTTTCTACAGCCAGATTTGTCCGCATTGCTTGGCTGAGCAGAAATTTTTAGACACGATTCAAAATAAATATTCAGAAATTAAAATCAACCGTTATCTGGCTAGTGATGCGAACAATAAAAAACTTTTAGCCGATTTACTGACCAAGCATGATGCCCAGACATATGCCGGGCTTGTGCCGATTACTTTTGTGGGTGAGGATTTGATTTTGGGATTCGATAATGTCAGCGGCATTGGCAAAAGAATCGAGCAGTCGATTGAAAGACAGCTTAATAACGCGAAACCGGCTCCGGAAAGCGATAAGAATAAAGTCAATCTTCCGATTATCGGAGAAATAGATTTAACCAAATATTCTTTGCTTTTGCAGGCAGTAATTTTGGGATTTTTTGACGGATTCAATGTCTGTTCCCTGGGCGCCCTGGTGATGATTTTGGGCTTGGTTTTGATTTTGCGCTCCAGGCCGAAAATTATTCTTTTCGGCGGTCTTTATATTTTAGTTACCGCAATTGTTTACGGGGTTTTGATTTTTCTTTGGTATCAGCTTTTCTATTATTTGGCTCCGGTTTTGAAAGTGATGAATGCCCTGGTCGGAGTTTTGGGCATTGCCGGCGGGGTTTATTTCTTGAGACAATTTATTAAATCCAGAAAATCGGACCCGACCTGCGATGGCAAAGAAAATAAAATTGTTTCCAAACATTCAGAAAAAATCCAGAAAGCATTTCAGGAATCCGGCGGGATTTGGGGGCTGATAATCGGTGTCTTGATTTTTGCCGCAGTGATTACGATTGTGGAATTTCCTTGTTCGGCGGTGATTCCGGTTTTATTCGCCGGAATCATGGCTCATGCCAAACTTTCGATTCTGGCCTATATTTTTTATCTCGTGATTTACCTCATATTTTATATGCTTGACGAGATTGTTGTTTTTTTGATTGTTGTTTTTACCATGAATATCAAAATTGCTTCCGGGAAAATTATGACCTGGTTGAGTCTGATTGAGGCAATTGTGCTTTTCGGATTGGGGATTTATTATTTGGTCAGTATTTTTTAAATTCTATTTTTGGATAAAATTATCCCCTCTTGCCAATTCGTTTGGCGAGAGGGGATTTAATGTCGTCCATTATGTTTCAGTTTCTCTCCTTCCTTGTTCAGTGCGTCACCAATTCTTGAACTGAAAACACCTGTGCTCACTAGGTCGTCTTTTTTTGCCCTGAGCTCGAGATTTTCCCGTTTCAGTTTTTCGATTTCTTCTTGTAAAAGTCTTTTTTCCTTTTCACATCTTTTGTAGCGTAACTGCAGAGTCACATCCAGAGCATTAAAGATCTTTTTTAAGAACATCCCAGCCCTCCTTGTCGAGTTTCAGGAACAAAATAGTTCCCTTGAATTCTCCGGAAATAATCTCGGCAAGTAATTCCCCTTTGTCTTGATTCATGCTTTTGTCTTGGTTTATTCTTTCGATAAATTTGATTTTGCAGATAACCCCGTTAAGCAGGTCGTTTTCTTCAAAATCTTTCAAACCAGACGTAAATTCTGTTACATGAATCATCGCTTTAGTCCCGTTATTTCTCATATTGAGACGGGCAACTCGAGAGAGATTCAAGCCCAAAGGAGAGCCAAAGAACTCCACATTCGCATTGTCGGGGATTTCCATTCCGCAGATATTCATTTTTAACCTCCTTTACAGGATTATATCCCAATGATATCATGTATTGATAATCTTGTCAATAGGCCTGGTTTGACTGAAAAATAATTTTAAGCTATCCTATAATCATTGCCTCCGTGGTATAATGGATAACACGACGCGCTTCGGACGCGTAGTTGCGGGTTCGAGTCCTGCCGGGGGCACCAGTAAGGAATTTGCAAGCGATTTAGGTTCGCCTCGCTTCGCTCGGCGATTAAATTATAAGGGATTTTGGGCGAAAAAATCAGTTGGCGATTTCGTTCGGGGAAAAGAAAAATTTTTCATTTTTTATATGTCATTAAAAGATAGTTTTAAAAAATATTTTTCTAAAAAGCGTCATATTATCGCTGTTGTTGTTATTGTTATTTTGCTAACAATCATTGGCCTTAATGATTATTTACCGGTTGGTCCGGGCAATTATAATCAAAAACAAATTGATAAAGTTCACTCTTCCACGCCTTCAGACCACTTTAGCTTTGCCGTGATGGGCGATAATAAAAATAGCTTTAAAATATTTAGCAAAATTCTGAAAGACGTTGATAATAATCACTATACTTTTGCCATTGATGTTGGGGATTTGGTGTATGATGGCGAAAAAGCGAAATACCGGATTTTTTACAACATGATAAAAAACGAGCAGACGCCATTTTTGGTCGCGGTTGGCAATCACGATATCCGAGAAGGCGGGGCAGAAAACTATTTTGATATTTTTGGCAAATTTTATTATTCATTTGATTACGATAATTCTTTGTTTATTGTTTTAGACGATGCCAACGAAGATAGAATTGATGCAGTGCAGATGAAATGGTTGGAGGAACAATTACAGAGAAACTATCAACACAAATTTGTCTTTTTACATGTACCAGCTTTTGACCCCCGTCCCGACACCAATCACTCCTTATCCAACAAACAGAATGCTCAAGAATTTATTAATTTAATGGAAAAGTATAAAGTTGATGCTATTTTTGCTTCCCATATTCATGCTTATTTTGATGAAACAAAGAACGGAATAGACTATGTCATTACCGGCGGCGCTGGTTCGGAATTATGGGGGACCGACGCCGACCACTATTTTAATCATTATATTAAGGTAGAAGTTGACGGCGACAAAATTAGCAAAGAGGTTATCAGATTTCCATCCGTTGATTATAATTGGTTTGACAGATTCTTTTATAACATTTGGACTTATATCAATGGTTTTTGGGTAACGCATAAATTTTTTGTAATTTTGCTTTTGATAATTTTTATATTGTTGATTGACTTATTTGTTGAAAGGGTTAAAAATTATTTGAAAGAATTTGCCGCCAAAAGAAAAACTTGAAATTGTCATCGGCGCGGCTCCGCCGCATTTTCGGAATTTTGCGGGGGGTTTTCCTCGCCGCCTGCGGCGGCGAAATGCGTTCGAACTATTTTTAGAATACAGCAAAGTCTTTTGCCTCCGTAGCTCAATTTGGCAGAGCTGCTCCCTCTTAAGGAGAAGGTTGCAGGTTCGAGTCCTGCCGGGGGTATCAAAATAAAATATGCGCCGGTAGCTCAGCTAGGTAGAGCAGCTCCCTTTTAAGGAGACGGTCGGGGGTTCGATTCCCTCCCGGCGTACTAGATTAGAAAACCCTGCAGCGCGGGGTTTTAAATTGCCAAAAGACAAGTTTTAAGGTATGGTTAAAGTAATGAAAATCCCCAAAGAAGTTAATTTGATAAACGAGAAATTAAAAAAGGCCAAATACGAGGCCTATGTTGTTGGTGGGTGCGTGAGAGACTTATTATTGGGCCAGAAACCAAAAGATTGGGATATTGCCGCTAATGCCAGACCGGAGAAAATCCAGAAACTGTTTCCCAAAAGTTTTTACGAAAACAAATTCGGAACCGTGACCGTAATCACTGATTCCAAAGACAAAACCCTGAAAACAATCGAAATCACCCCGTTCAGATTGGAGGGGAAATATTCCGATAAACGCCATCCTGATGAAATCAAATTCGCCAAAACCGTGGAAGAAGATTTAGGACGGAGGGATTTTACCGTGAATGCCCTCGCTTTGGCCGAGGATAATAAAATTATCGACCCTTTTGACGGCCAGAAAGATTTAAAAAACAAGATTATCAGAACCGTTGGCAAAGCAGAGGAAAGATTTGACGAAGATGCGCTCCGGATGTTAAGGGCAGTAAGGTTTGCCTGTACCTTATTTGTGGGGCCACCAGCCCAAGGCTGGCAAGTTGAAGAAAAAACCCTCAAAGCAATTCAGAAAAACGCGGGCTGGATTCAGGCGATTTCCAAAGAAAGAGTCAGGGATGAATTGATTAAAATTTTCGAGTCAGATCAGCCGGTCAAAGGCATTGAATTATTGCGAGAGACCAAATTGCTCGGTTATATTCTGCCGGAACTGGAAAAAGGAGTTGGTGTTAGTCAGAACAAACATCATATATATGATATATACGAGCATTCGGTCAGGTCATTGCAAGTGGCAGCGGACAAAAAATTCGATTTGGAAATAAGATTTGCCGCTCTTTTTCACGATATCGGCAAACCCGAGACAAAAGAAGGTGAAGGCCCTGATTCCACTTTTTACAATCACGATTATGTGGGTGCGAAATTCACTTATCGGATTTTACAAAGACTGAAATTCCCCAATAAATTCATCGACAAAGTGGTTTTATTGGTGCGAAACCATATGTTCGTATCCGACCCGGAAAGGCTGACCGAAGCAGGAGCAAGGCGTTTAATTGCCAGAGTGGGCAGAGAAAACATTTCTGATTTGATTAATCTGCGCATTGCCGACAGATTGGGAATGGGCAGACCCAAAGAAAGACCATATCGTTTGAGAACAATCGAATATATGATTGAAAAAGTTTCCAAAGACCCGATTTCTGCGAAAATGTTGAAAATCAATGGCAATAATGTAATGAAATTATTAAAAATCCAACCAGGACCAAAGATTGGAGCGATTTTGGATGTTTTATTGGCGGAAATAATCGAAGACCCGAAAAAAAACGACAAAAAACATTTGGAAAAAAGAACCAGAGAACTAGACAAAGAAGATTTGGAAAAACTTCGCGAACTGGCCAAAGGCAAAATCGAAGAAAAAAAAGAAGAAGAAGATTTAAAAATCCGCGAAAAATACTGGATAAAATAATAACGGGGAGGAGTATGTCGGTAGCCCCGAACGAGTCCCGCGAAGCGGGACCGTACGGGGTAAATACGCTGGCTTTTTACCCCGCACAAAATTACCGGAGAGTAGTGTAGTGGTAGCACGAGTCCTTCGGGAGGATTTAGCCCGGGTTCGAATCCCGGCTCTCCGATTGTAAAATTTTGTTGCGGGGCGGGTGCGTGAAGACCGGGTTTCAACCTACGGTTGACCACTCGCAGGGTGGCAAATCCCTGCCTGCCGGCAGGCAGGCGGACAGCCCGATTTATTAAGAAATTAATTTTTAAAAACCATTAAAATATAATGGGAAAATTAAAACATAGAACGGCAAGGCAAAAAAAGACAAGGCAACAATCTGTTTTAAGAATTATTCCCCTGGGAGGTATGGAAGAAGTTGGTAGAAACATGACTGTTTTTGAATATGGCGATGATATTGTTATTTTGGATATGGGCATTCAGTTTCCAGAAGAAGATATGCCTGGCATTGATTTTATTATCCCCAATGTTAGTTATTTGCGCGGCAAGGAAAAAAATATTCGCGGAGTAATTTTTAGCCACGGACATCTTGATCATATTGGCGCTGCTCCATTACTCTTGAAAAAACTTGGTTATCCAACAATTATTGGCAGAGATTTGACCATTGCCCTGATTAAAAAAAGAATGGAAGAATACGCTAAAGAATCAATTAAGCGCCTAAAGATTATTAAGGTTAAATCAACTAATGATCGGTTTAATTTGGGTAAATTCAGAATCGGCTTTTTCAATGTGGAGCATTCAATTATGGATGCGATTGGCGTTATTATTAACGCGCCGACTGGAACAGTTATTCATCCGGGTGATTGGACAATGGAAAAAAATCCAATTAATCAACAAACAATTACCTATCATCATTTGTCTTCTTTGCCAACGCCGAAAATTTTGATGCTTGAAAGTTTGGGTTCACTTGATACCGCTCACGAACTGGTCTCGGAAAAAGATATGTATGCTAATTTGGAAAAGCTTATCAACGAAGCAAAAGGCAAAGTAATTATTGGCACTTTTTCTTCCCAGATAAAAAGGATTGGCCATATTATTGAATATGCCAGAGAAATTGGCAAAAAAATAGTTCTCGACGGCTACAGCATGAAAATGAATATCGAGATAGCAAAAGAATTGGGATACGTGAAAGTCGATAAAGAAATCCTTGTTTCTGTCAAAGATATTCATAAATATCCAGAAAACAAAATTATAATTATCTGTACTGGAGCGCAAGGTGAGGGCAATGCGGTTTTATCACGGATAATTACTGGTAATCACAAATTCATCCGCATCAAAAAAAATGATACCATTATTTTTTCATCGTCCGTTATACCCGGAAATGAAAGAACAATTCAGCGATTAAAAGACAGTCTTTATCGCAAATGCGACAATGTCGTTCATAATGACATAATGGATGTTCACACCAGTGGTCATTCTAATGCTGCTAGTATTAAAGAAATAATAAAGCAAATCCGGCCAGATTTTTTTCTGCCGGTTTACGCTAATCATTATTTTTTGAAAGAAGCAGCGAAACTGGCCATGCAAGTCGGAATTCCTAAAGATAAAATATTTGTTCTTGACAACGGTTCAATTATTGAATTTCAAAACAGAATAGCTAAAGTTTTGAACAAAAAAGTTGATGCTAATTATGTTTTTGTCGACGGGCTGGGTATTGGCGATATTGGCCACATTGTTTTGCGCGATCGCCAGACAATGGCTGAAGACGGAATGTTTGTGATTATAACCACAATAGACCGGCAAACCGGAAAAGTTAAAAATAATCCGGATATCATTTCTCGCGGATTTATTTACATGAAAGAATCAAAAGAACTTTTAACAGAAGCACGTAAAAAAGTAAAAGAAATTGTTGAGCATACAACTATTGCTGGCGCGCCGATTGACTGGGTATATGTTAAAGATAATTTACGGGATAAAATTGGCCAATTTTTATATAGTAAAACCCGAAGGAGACCCATGATTTTACCAGTGATAATTGAAGTATAATGTGGATTTAAAAAATAAAACAAGTTCGACTTTCCGGGGCGGATGCGTGAAGACCGGGTTCAATTCCCGGCTCCCCGATTTAGAAAAATCCCCTCGCGGGGATTTTTTGAATAAAAAGAGGGAACCCGATTACGCCTCTTACGGGTTCCCCCATTAAATTGTTAAAAATTGAGCTCGCTAAGGCCAAAACATCTTTCACTCCTTTCAACTTATCTAATCCTATTATACCAAACCTACAGAATTTGTCAACTCCGTAGTAGATTTTGGACTGCCCCGTAACTGCAGGGCAATATAAATGAAATTAGTCCAAAATTCACTACGGGGTCAATAGTAATAAAAATAGGGGACCCCGTTGGTCCCCTATTGAGCTTAAAACCCCACTTTTCATTGGTGGATCAAATCAATTTTCGGCCCCCTCCTTTGGAGCCCCACAAAGAGCGAAAAAGAACAAAAGATTACCCAGTAATTCTATTATATCAAATCCAGAAAATTTGACAAGTAAAACTCGTCTTGCTATATTGAAGGTTCAAAAGCCCACCCAAGGCGGACGAGGAGGAAAAATGTTAAAAGACTTAATTGACGAGGGCTTGGTGGTGAATATCAAAAACAAGGATGGCAAATTTATTCCCGTAAATTTGAAAGTGGATTTGAGAATCGGAAGAAAGCAACTTATTGTTTCCATCGTTACGGAGTGGGGTCAAAAACTGGCTGAAGAATCTTTTAAAATGATTAAAGAATTCGATGAATATTTGCACAGCGCCGGGATACACGAAAAAGAAGAACATCCAAGCCTCGACCAGTCTCAAAAAGTTATTATCAATTTATGGTAATTAAATAAGAGCGAAGGCAAGGCCCTCGCTCTTTTGTGTTTTTTGTCGCTCTATTTGAGCAATCCGGCAGTGAGAATAGTTTTCCAGACAAACTTGTTTAGGTGTGGTGGCAGATATTCCACGTTTTTTGCGGGAACAACGATTGCGTAGCCGGTAGTTGGATTTGGAGTGGAAGGCAGAAGTACGATAATCATTTCTTCATCATTGATTTTTATTGTTTCGCCGGTTGTAAACCCCAAGAGACAAAGATTTTCGTGAATTTTTACTTTGACGGTTTTTATTTCACCCGTGTTCAGCTTGTGGGCGATTTCACGAATAAGTCGGGTAAATCTGAAAATTTGGCTGATAACCGGAATTTTTGAAGGTGCTAAATGGCCCAAGAATTGGGCGATAAAACCAAGTATTAAGACAATTACGATAAACGCGGCGAATTCCAGGCCAGGGATGCGATGACCGATTATCAGAAGCAAGATATCTCTCAGGGGTTTCACAAAATTATAGAGAAACTTGAGCAGGCTATAGATCAGCCAAAGAGCAAATAAAAAAACCAAGCCAATCCAAATTGTTTTTCTTAAAGAACGCATTTTACTCTCCTCCCTTTTATAAACCTATCTTATCGGTAATAATTAGTCAATACTCAATACGTTCTCTCTTTTCTTTTTTTAAAATATAATGGTATAATATTTATACTATGGAAAACAATATCGGAAATGTTGAAAAAATTTCAGAAAAAGGTTTGCGTAAGGCATTGAACAAGCTGAGAAAAACCAAGAAAAGAACCAAGATAATTCTTGGCCTTATTTTAATCGTGGTTTTGGTGATTGTCGGGTTTATTGTTTTTCACAAAAAAGCTTCAATATACGAACTTACGGAAGCAATAATCAGCGATGTAGTCGAGGACGTCTCTTCCAATGGCACGGTTGAGGCGGCTGACGATATTGAATTAAAATTCAAAAACGCAGGCACAATCGAGAGTATCTCGGTAAAAGTCGGAGACAGGGTCAAAAAAGGAACTGTTTTGGCCAGATTGGAAAGCGGAGAAATCTACAGCCAATATCTTCAGGCACAAGCCAGTTATAACCAGGCTAAAGCAAAACTGGACCAGTTATTAGTCGGAGCAACGAATGAGGAAATCAAGGTTTACGAACAGGTTTTGGAGAATGCCAAAATTTCTCTTGACGATATTCGTGATAAGGCAGAAAATGACTTGACAGACGACTATAATTCTGCCTTGGTTTATCTGGTTGACGCCTCGAGTAAGGCAAATAAAGCTTTGGCAGACTTAAAAGATACGGAAAAAGTTTATTTTTATCGCAGCACCTCTTTGGAAATAATTTTTAGAAGCAAAAGAGCTGAAGCTGAAGATGCTTTTTGGGGTGTTTTGAGCTTGGGAATTAAAGGCGCCAAAGATTTTATCGATGAAGCAGTGAATAATCCGACGCAAAAAAATATCGATTTTGCATTAACGGAAACGCGCTCGGCCTTGGTAAAAGTTATCGCTGCTCTTGATTATACCAAAACAGCAATGGCCGACCCTACAATCAGGGAAAATGTTTCTTCTACCGACAGGACAACAATCGATACTGATATCAGCTATAATAATACTGCTTACAGTAACATCAATACTGCCCAGAGCAATATCAGCAGCCAGAAAATTACCAATCGGGTGAATATCAATACCGCTGAAAGCGCTTACAATAAAGCCAAAGTTGATTTGGACAAAATAAAAGCCGCGCCGAGAGATGTCGATATCGCGGTTTATCAAGCCGACGTGGAAAAATACAAGGCCAGTACGGAAGAATACAGCCAGAAACTGAAAGACAACAGTGTGATTGCGCCTTTTGACGGCACAGTGACAAAAACAGACGGGAAAATCGGAGAAACGGTTAGCGCCAACAACAAAAACGTTGTTTCTCTGATTTCTCCAGACAATTTTCAAATTGAAGCGGATATTTCCGAAGCCGACATCGGTAAAATCAATACGGAAAATCCGGTAAAAATTACCCTGGATGCTTTTGTTGAAGAAGAATGGAACGGGACAGTGGTGGAGGTAGACACGGGGAAAACAGTGATTGACGGCGTGGTTTATTACCGTATTAAGGTTTTATTCGATAAAACCGACCCCCGTCTGAAATCAGGCATGTCTGCCGACATTTTGATTCAAACCGCCAAAAAAGATAAAGTTTTAACCGTCCCGCAGCGGGCAGTAATCAATAAAAACGGCAAAAGATTCGTCAGAATCTTGGAGAACAATAAAATAAAAGAAATAGAAGTGGGAACAGGATTAAAAGGAAACAAAGGAGAAGTTGAAATCACTTTCGGATTGAAAGAAAAAGACAAAGTCGTGCTTTATCTTAAAAATTCCCAAAAATGATTGAGATAAAAAAATTAAAAAAGGAATACCGCGACGATTCGGTCGTAACCACCGCTTTAGACGGTGTTTCTTTTACTGTCAAAGAAGGAGAATTCGTGGCGATTATGGGGCCGTCCGGTTCGGGCAAATCGACCCTGATGCACATTTTGGGTTTTTTGGACAGACCGAGTTCGGGTGTTTATAAATTCGAAAATCAGGGCATTGACGAATTGTCCGACGACGAGCTGGCCTTTATTCGCAACAAAAGAATGGGTTTTATTTTTCAGTTTTTTAATCTTCTTCCCAGGACGAAAGTATTGGACAATGTAAAATTGCCTTTAATTTACAGCCAGATGCCGGAGCAGGAAAAAATCAAAAGAACCAAAGAAGCGATTGCGGCCGTGGATTTGTCCCATCGCATCACCCATTACCCGAACCAGCTTTCCGGAGGGGAACAGCAGAGAGTGGCGATTGCTCGGGCAATTGTCAATAATCCCTCGGTTATTTTTGCCGACGAGCCAACGGGAAATCTGGACAGCAGGTCCGGACAAAAAATAATGGAGATTTTACAGGATTTAAACGACAAAGGTCATACGATAATTTTGGTTACTCACGAACAATATACGTCCGAAATGGCGAAAAGAATTATCAAACTGAAAGACGGCCAAATAATCAGCGACGAGACGGTTAGTCATCGCAGAGTAGCCAAAGACGGATTACTTAAATAATTAACCTAATTTCCCTGTCTGCCGACAGGCAGGTAATTAACCTAATTAATCTAATGCGTTTTAAGGATTTAATAAAAATTTCTTTTACTGCTTTGAAGGCGAATAAAAGCCGGACATTTTTAACTATGCTGGGAATTATTATCGGTGTTGGCGCGGTGATTATTATGATGTCTTTGGGCAAAGGCGCCCAGGGTCTGATTTTGGGCCAAATTCAATCCATGGGCTCCAACAGTATTTACATTGAGCCAGGTTCATTCGACCCTAAAGCAGGCAGTAGTTTTATGGGTTCTGCTGTTGAGGAAATGACCATTAAAACTCTTAAGATGAAAGACTTAGAATCAATCAGAAAGGACCCTTTGGTAGACCTTGCCTATCCCATGGTTTATGGCTCAAGCAGGGCAATTTATCGCAACGAAGATGAAAAAATTACTTTTATCGGCGTTACGCCGGAAGCCTATGAAATGGATGACTGGCACGCAGTTAATGGACGGGATATCAGCGAAGATGATATCAGGTCAATCGCCAAGGTAACTACCTTGGGCTATAAAATTGCCAAAGATTTGTTTGGCGAAGAAGACCCGATCGGGAAATCAATCAGAATCAAGAAAACCAATTTAAAAGTAGTCGGGGTAATGGAAGAGCGGGGAATGGAAATGTTTCAGAATTTTGATGAATACGTTTACGTTCCGGTAACCACTGCGCAAAAATTATTGTTGGGCGTCGAGCATTTGAACGCAATTACGGTTCGGGCAAAAAGCGAGAGCGCTATCGAACCTTTAATCGAAAATATCCGTTTGGCCTTGCGGGAAAATCACAATATTTATAATCCCGAAGGAGATTTGTCTAAAGACGATTTTAAAGTCATGAGCCAGGTTGAAGCGGCAAATATGGTCAAGCAAGTGACCGGAATTTTAACCGCTTTTCTTTCTTCGATTGCCGCGATTGCCTTGATTGTCGGCGGAATCGGAATTATGAATATCATGCTGGTTTCGGTGACCGAGAGAACCAGGGAAATCGGTTTGCGAAAGGCGGTCGGCGCTCGCAATAAGGATATTTTGAAACAATTTTTAATCGAGTCGGTTGCTCTGACTTTATTCGGCGGACTGATCGGTTTTCTTATCGGTTTGATATTTTCTTTGACTGCGGCGATTGTTCTGAGTAAGGTTTTGAACACCAATTGGTCATTCGTGATGCCTTTTGGCGCAGTGATTTTGGCTTTTGGCGTGGCTGCTTTGGTGGGTTTGGTTTTTGGAATTTACCCCGCCAGGAAAGCTTCGAGATTGAATTCCATCGAAGCATTAAGACATGAATAATAAGGGCCGATAGCTTAGCGGTAGAGCGCTGCATTCGCATTGCAGAGATCGTGGGTTCAAATCCCACTCGGTCCAAATTAAGACGCGAGTTCCCTGCCCGCCATCGGCTATCGCCGAAGGCGATTGCAGGCGGGGATTCTCGCCAAGTCCAGATGAAAGTTTTTGTTTTCGGTAAAAATAACAATGAGATTGAGCCGTTGGTAAAGGATTTTGGTTTCGAATTAGTTGAAACCGATCCTGATTTTGTAATAAGTTATGGTGGCGATGGTACTTTAATGAAATCCGAACATAAATTTCCCGGCATTCCAAAAATTATTTTGTGCAATAGCAGGATTTGTAAAAAATGTCCACCTTTTAGCAATGAAGAAATTTTAAAAAAAATAAAAGATGGTCAATATAGTATCGAGGAACTTTGGAAAATGGAAGCTGGAGCAAAAGACCAGAAGCTTATAGGTATGAACGATATTATTGTTCACAATAAAGACATCCGGCACGCCATTCGTTATTATTTATGGATTAACAATAAAGAGATTGGCAAAGAAATTATTGGCGATGGCGTGGTGATGGCTACACCTTTTGGTTCGACGGCTTACTACAGAAGTATTACTGATAGTTTTTTTGAAGTAGGAATTGGCATTGCTTTTAATAACAGCACCGAGCAGTCGGATCATATGGTGGTTAAAGAAGACAGCAGGATTAAGATTAAAATCCTTAGGGGTCCGGCGTTAGTTTACGCCGATAATCAGGAGGAATTTATTGAGCTTCACGAGAATGATGAAGTGGTTATAAAAAAATCCAATAAAGTTGCTAAGATAGTAATGATAAATTAGTTTTTATCGGTAAAATTGACCCTTCACCTTTGGCTAAAGGTGAAGGGTTGACTTTTGAATTTCAGGGTCTATAATGAATTCTTGGAATTAAATTTCCGAATATGAAAGTCATAATTTTGGCAGGCGGCAAAACCAATCTGCCGGGAAAATTGAAAAAAATCCCCAAGTCCCTTATTGAAATCAAAGGAAGGCCTCTTTTAGAGTATCAATTGGATTTATTGAAGAAACACAAATTGGATGGCGACGTTCGCCTAACTTTATTTTTCGGTGCCGAACAAATTTTAAAATATTTGAAGAAAAAAGACCCCAAAGCGAAAATCAGCGGCAAAAAAGGAAAAGTAGCGGGAATCGAGTATGTGATTGGTCCAAAAGCCTTGGGAACCGGCGGAGCAATCAGAAATGCGGCCCAAGACTTAAAAAAGGATTTCTTGGTAATAAATGGTGATGTTTTAAGTAATGCCAATTTATCCGATTATCTCAAGTTTTATAAAAAAAACAGTTCCGAGCCGAGATTTTTCTCCTTGCCGCCATTTACCAATATTTCTCCTTTAAGAAAACGGCTTTCCTACGAAGAAGTTTTGGGTGCAATGGCGGTATTTTACACCCAAGATACTTCCGAGCTCGGTTTGGTTAAAGTCAAAAATAATCGGGTAGTGGAATTTATCGAGAAACCCGATTATCAATATTCCGGGTATATCAATGCCGGTTTTTATATCCTATCTCCGGAACTTTTCAAACTTAAATATATGAAAGCAAAGAAAAAAACCGAGGCATTCAATATCGAAAAATGCTTCTTCCCGGGATTGGCCAAAAACAGCCAGCTGATTGCTTATGTGCATCGCGGCTTATGGGCAGACATCGGAAGCGAACAAGGATTGGAAAAAGCCGAAGCAATCGCGGAAAAATTAAACGAGAAAGAATAATATGCGGGAGAAAAAAGATTTAGGCGATATCGGGGAGAAAATTGCGGAAAAATATTTGAAAGATAAAGATTACAAGATTTTGGACAGAAATTTCAGATATTCTAAATTGGGAGAATTGGATATCATTGCCCAGCGTGGCAATGATATTATTTTCTGCGAAGTGAAGACACGAAAGAAAACCGGGCCATCGGAGTTTTTGCCCGAAGATAATATAACCCACGAGAAGCAGAAAAAATTAATCAAACTTTCGCAAATCTATTTGTCGAAAAACAAGCTGATGGATAATTCTTGGCAAATCGATATTTTGGCAATCGAAGTTTACCGCGATGGCAGCTACGACATACGCCATACGGAAAATGCGGTCGGTGATTTCTATTGACAAACGATTTTTTGAAGATTATCCTTAAATCTAATGATTAATCTGGGTCCGATATGCATCGGGCCCTTTATTAAAAAATATGGACCAAAAACAATTTTTATTGGCCTTAAATCAAATTGCCGAAGAAAAAGGAATTTCCCAGGAGCAGATTATCGAAACCCTGGAAATGGCAATTGCCGCTGCCTATAAAAAAGACTACGGCAAAAAAGGTCAGAATATCAAGGTTAAATTCGACCCCAAAACCGGAGAAATAAAGGTTTTCCAGGTTTTTTTGGTCGTGGATAAAAGCATGCTTAAGGAAGAAAGTCCGGTAACCGAAGAAGAAGCCGAACAAATGGCCGCTGAGCCGGAAAAAGAAACAGAAGAAAAAGACAAAAAAATCAGATTTAATCCTTTTAAGCATATTATGGTTGAGGATGCGCAGAAAATTAAAAAAGGAGCGAAAGCCGAAGACGAAATCCAGACTAAACTCGAGGCACATACCGATTACGGCCGCATTGCCGCTCAAACCGCCAAGCAGGTTATTGTGCAAAGATTGCGTGAAGCCGAGCGCGAGGTTATTTTCAACGAATACAGCGCCAAGGAAGGAGAAGTGGTGAGTGCGATTGTGCAAAGAATCGAAGGCAGAAACATATTTTTGGACATCGGCAAAGCCAGCGGGGTTTTGTTTCCTGAAGAACAGATTCCCGGAGAAAGATTTTTTATCGGCCAGCGTTTAAGGGTTTTCATCCTGAAAGTGGAAAAAACTCCGAAAGGAGCAAATATTGTTTTGTCGCGGGCTTATCCAAAATTGGTCAGTCGCTTGTTCGCCATTGAAGTGCCGGAAATTTCCACCGGCGCGGTGCAAATCAAATCCATTGCCCGGGAGCCGGGTTCAAGAACTAAAATTGCAGTTTATTCCGAAGAAGAGGGAGTTGACCCGGTTGGCTCCTGCGTTGGCCAGAAAGGAAGCCGGGTTCAGACCGTAATCAACGAATTGGGCGGAGAAAAAATAGATATCATCGAATGGAACGAGGAAACTGACAAATATATCGCCAATGCCTTGTCTCCGGCCAAAGTTTTGGACGTGGAAATCAGTGACAAAATCAGAACTGCGGTAGTGATTGTTCCCGAAGACCAGCTTTCTTTGGCTATCGGTCAAAAAGGCCAGAACGTAAGATTGGCAGCCAAATTAACCGGTTGGAAAATAGACGTGAAAAGCGAGGCAATGATCAAGGCAGAGAAAAAAGCCAAGAGGAGACCCGCCGCAAGCGCAAAGCGCAAGCAGGCGGGCCCGCCACAATCCGAAGGTTTGGGCGGGGAAACCAAAGGAAAAGAGAAAAAAACTAAGAAGGTCAAAAAAACCTCCGCCTCCGCTAAAGCTACGGCGGACAAGAAAGATGAAAAGAAAGAAGAAAGTGATAAAAAAGAGTTATAGGGCGATTATTTACGATATTAAAAACAGTAAGCCATATTTTTTAATTCTTCACAGAAGTTTAAGGTGGAGAGGTTGGGAATTTCTTAAAGAAACAATAGAAAAAGGAGAAACTTCTCGACAAACCCTCGCAAGGGGCATCAAAGAAGAAACCGGAATTGAAGAATTCAAGATAATTAAAAGATTGGACTTACAAGAGAAGTGGAAAGAGGACGGAATCAATTATATTATTGCCGACTCTTTTTTGGTCAGAGCCAATATGAAACAAAAAATTTCCCTTAAACAGGAAATTATAGAACACGATAAATATAAATGGGTTGAGAAAAAAGAGGCCTTAAGAAAATTAACCTGGCCGAAAACCAAAGAAATATTCAAAAATATAGAAATCAATGGAAAATAAAGAAAAAAAATTGGAAATTCCCATCGAGCTGGCGAATTACAAGGGATTGGAAATTAAGAGAAATAAATCAAAAGTAGAAAAAGAGGAAATAGATAAATCCTTGGATTATTTGCGGCAATCTCGGGCAAAAATCATTACCGTGAACAAGCCGGCCAAAAAAGGCAATCAGGTTGAGATTGATTTCGAATTCCGTTGCGCCGGAGTGAAAATAGAGGACGGGACCAGCAAAAATCACCCTTTGATTTTGGGTGACGGTAGGTTCTTGCCGGGCTTTGAAAAAGAATTAGAGGGAATGTCGGCAGGTCGGGAAAAGGAGTTTTCCTTGAAAACTCCGGAAAACTGGCCGGATAAAAGAATTGCCGATAAAAATCTCGATTTCAAGGTAAAAATGAATTTGGTTCAGGAAAGAGAAATATCGGAATTGAATGATGAGTTTGCCAAATCTTTGGGTCAATTCGATTCCTTGGACGCGCTTAAAAAAAACATCGAAAAAGGATTATTCGAAGAAAAAGAAATCAAGGAAAATCAAAGAATCAAATTGGAACTGATCGGCAAAGTGGCTGATGAATCGAAAATGGAAATTCCCGAATTATTGATTAAAGAGGAACTGGAAAGAATGCTTAATGAATTTAAATTCAGTATCAATAATCTTGGGCTCGACTTCGAAATTTATTTGAAAGAAATTAAAAAAACAGCCGATGAAATAAAAAAAGAATGGCGAATCCAGGCAGAGAAAAGAGTGCGAATCGCCTTGTGTTTAAAAGCGATTGCCGATAAGGAAAATATTCAGGTTTTTGAAGAAGAACTTACTGAAAGAATCGATCGGGATTTAAAAAACTATCCCAATATAGAAGAAGTTAAGAAAAATATTGACCTTAATGCTTTGAGGGAGTATACTGAAGAAGTGCTTAGGAACGAAAAAGTGTTAGGGGTGATTGAAAAAGAAGCGCAAATCATATGAATTTAATACCAACCGTAATTGAAAAATCGCAATATGGCGAACGGGCTTATGATATTTATTCTCGTCTACTTAAAGACAGGATTATTTTTTTGGGCGGGCCGATTGACGACAACGTGGCGAATACGGTAATTGCCCAGCTTTTGTTTTTGGAAAATCAGGATCCGAAAAAAGATATCCAGATTTATATCAACAGTCCGGGCGGAACCGTGACTGGCACCATGGCGATGTACGATACGATGCAGTTCGTGAAATGCGATATTTCCACGGTTTGCGTGGGAATGGCGGCAAGCGGCGCGGCCGTGATTTTGGCGGGCGGGAAAAAAGGAAAAAGATTTGCCTTGCCCAATGCCGAGGTTCTGATTCATCAGGTCATGGGTGAAGCGGGCGGTCAGGCAACGGATATCGAAATTTCCGCCAAACATATTATGAAAATCAAAGAAAGGTTAAATAAAATATTGGCCAAACATACTGGCCAATCTGTGGTAAAAATAGAAAAAGACGCTGACCGCGACTTTTACATGACCGCCCAAGAAGCCAAAGAATACGGCATCGTGGACGAAATTATCGAAAAAAGATAAAATTTCAGATTAAAACTTTCAAAAGACTTTCCCCGGTCATTTCGGATGGCTGGGGAATTTTCATTATTTCCAGGATTGTCGGCGCGATATCGCAGAGGATTCCCTGGGATGGTTTGTATAAATTTTCTATTTCTTCTTTGGTTCGGGTTTTTTTTAATTTAAATTCCTCTCCCACCAAATAAAATGGCACAGGATTAACCGTATGTTTGGTTAGAGGCTCTCCGCTTTGCGGGTTGAACATTTCTTCAATATGTCCGTGGTCGGAAGTGAGAACAAGAATACATTCTCCGTATTCAGCCATACTGATTAAACGATTGATAATTTTATCGATAATTTCCACGGTTTCTAATGCCGCATTCAAATTGCCGGTATGGCCGATCATGTCGGGATTGGCATAATTGACCACAATCAGGTCGTATTTTTGTTTTACCCCCTTAATTACTTCATCGGTGACCCTTTCCGCCTGCATTTCCGGATTTTCCTCGTAATGCGAAACAATTTTTGTGGGAATCAGCTGACGGTCTTCATATGGGCAAAGGCCTTCTCTGTCGCCGTTGAAAAAATAAGTCACGTGACCGTATTTTTCGGTTTCGGATATCTTTAGAACTTTTTTTCCGGCATTACCCAAAATTTCGGTTAAATGATTTTTAATTTCAATCGGCGGATAAGCAACCTCGGCTGGAATTCTTTTATCGTATTGGGTCATTGTGCAAAAGAATAAATTATTTAAATATGGACGTGGAAACTCGGTGAAATTTTCCGAGACAAATGCCTTGGTCAGTTGTCGAGCGCTGTCTTCTCTGAAGTTGAAAAATATTATTGCATCGTCATTTTTTACCAAACCCACCGGCTTATCCGATTCGTCAACCACCACAATCGGTTCAATAAAATTATCGGTAATGTCTTGCGCATAATATTCTTTTATCTTTTCGATCGGGTTCCGGGTCTTTTCTCCCACGCCTTGCGTGATTAAATTGTAGGTCTTTTCGGTTTGGTTCCAGTTTCCGTTTCTGTCCATGGCATAAAATCTGCCGATAATTGTCGCTATTTTCCAATCCGGATTTTTCAATCTTTCCTGGATTTCCGCTATAATTTCCGCTCCCTCCTTTAAGGGTGCGTCTTTTCCGTCGGTAAAAAGATGAAGGCGCAATTTTTCGATATTTTTTCGTTCGGCAAATTCCAGAAGTCCGTAAATATGCTCCAAATAAGAGTGAACATTTCCGCTTGAGACGAGTCCCATTAAATGTAAGGTAGAGTTATTTTTTCTGGTGTGTTCGATTGTCTTGAGTAGTGCAAGATTGGTGAAAAATTTTCCGCTTTTGATATCCATGGAGATTCTGGGAAGATACTGATAAATAACTTGTCCGCTACCGATTACCATGTGGCCGATTTCCGAATTTCCGGATTCATTCCAGGGCAAACCCACGGCAATTCCCGACGCCTGAAGTGAGCAGGTGGGATAATTTTTTTCCACTCTTTTTATATTCGGAATTTTTGCCTGGCTAATGGGATTATTTTTTGCGCGCTGACCGACACCCCAGCCGTCCAGAATCGCTAAGATTATTGGTTTCATTACTTTTATCATAATCCAATTGATAAAAATTGACAAACAAAATATGTTTTGTTAAGCTAAAAAGTAATGTTATTTAGTATTAAATCTTTGTCATTAAAGAACCATTATTTAGCCAATTTTAAATTATGCGTTTTTTAGTCAAAGTTAAAAATTATGGACATAGGATTAATCCCACTTATAGTGGCGGTAGGTTCGTTGATCGTGGGATCCTTTTTAGGATACCTCGCCCGACAATCTATTGCCAAAAGACAAGCTAATACTGCTGAGGCAAAAATCGATAAATTGATTACCGAAGCCAAGTCTCAAGCCCAAGAAATAATTCTAAAAGCAAAAGACAAAGCAGTTAGAGCTTTAGACGAAATAAAAAGAGAAGAAGCAGCAAGAGAAGATGAATTCAGAAAAAACAAGCAACGCCTGGAAAGAAAAGAAGAAATACTCGAAACAAAATCAGCATCATTGGATAAAGAAGAAAATAATTTAAGGGAAAAAGTAGAAAAAGTTCGCGAAATAAAAACAGAACTGGAGAGATTAAAAGAAGAAGAAATAAAAAATCTCGAACAAATAGGAAAATTATCCCAAGATGAAGCAAAAAAAGAAATTTTAAAATTAGTCGAGGACAAAAACAAGGAAGAAATTTTTGCCAGAATCCAAAAACTGGAAAAATTCGGCAAAGAAGAGCTCGAGAAGAAAGCCCAAGACATTATGGTTACGGCCTTACAGCGTTACGCTTCTTCTCAGGCATCGGATATCACCACAACTACGGTAAGTTTGCCGAATGACGAAATCAAAGGAAAGATTATTGGTCGCGAAGGAAGAAATATCAAAACATTGGAACGACTTACCGGCGTAGAGGTGATTATCGACGATACTCCCGAAACCTTGCTTATTTCCGGTTTTGACCCGGTGCGCAGGCAAATCGCCAAGCTCAGTTTGGAAAAATTAATCAGCGATGGGAGAATTCAGCCAGCAAGAATCGAAGAAGTGGTGGAAAAAACAAAAGGAGAAATAGACAAGAAAATGAAGGAAGCCGGTGAAGCAGCTGTTTATGACGTGAGTATAGTCGGATTGGACCCGCGCCTGGTAAATCTTTTGGGACGCTTGAGTTTTCGAACCAGTTATGGCCAAAATGTTCTTTTACACTCGATTGAAAGCGCGCATCTGGCAGGCATGCTGGCTTCGGAACTGGGAGCCGATGCGACAATTGCGAAGAAAGCAGCACTCTTACACGATATCGGCAAAGCAGTTGACCATGAAATTCAAGGTTCGCACGTGGATATCGGAATAAGAATTTTACAGAAATTCGGAGTGGATAAAAAAGTAATCGACGCCATGAAATCGCATCACGAAGATTATCCTTTCGAAACCATTGAAGCCTCGATTGTTCAGGCAGCTGAAGCGATTTCCGCAGCCAGGCCAGGAGCAAGGAAAGAAAGCCTGGATAATTATCTCAAAAGATTGGAAGAATTGGAGAAAATCGCCACCGGATTTCAGGGAGTGGAAAAAGCTTACGCCATTCAGGCGGGCAGAGAAATCAGGATTTTTGTGAATCCGGAAAAAATAGACGATTTGGGCGCATATAAATTAGCCAAAGACATTGCCCAAGAAATAGAGAAAGAACTTAAATATCCTGGCGAGATTAAGGTGAATGTGATTCGCGAAACCCGAGTGATAGAATACGCCAGATAAATTTGTGGTTACCCTTATTGCCCGGAGGCATTAAGGTTTGAATAAAAAATACTCCCGATGGAAATCGGGGGTATTTTTGTTCGGAGCGGGTAACGGGAGTCGAACCCGTGTCTTCAGGTTGGAAACCTGACATAATAGCCACTATACGATACCCGCGAAATCGGGGTGCCGAGACTCGAACTCGGACTAAATCCTCCCAAAGGACTCGTGCTACCATTACACCACACCCCGGACATTTCTCAGTATATCTTTTCTCTTGTTTTTGGTCAACTCTGCACCTTTGGCTAAAGGTGCAGAGTCAACAATTTAATTTACTTATTTAATTATGGTATAATAAACGCGTATGAATTTCAAAACAATTTTAAAGAAACTTGATCCGATGACCGAATGCCGAAAATATGGACTGGGTTTTTGGCAATGCCCGAATTCCCTGTTTTTGGTCATGGGAATAATCATCATTGTGGCAATGGTTGCCACTTACTTTATCGGCATTCGACTTGTTGATCCGGAAGTGGTAATCGGCATTGTGAGTATCGTGACGATTGTCCTTTTGACCATCGGTCATTCTTTGGTGAATAGTTTTGCAAGAATTGCCGAAGCCAACAGAATGAAAAGTGAATTTGTAAGCATTGTTTCTCACCAATTACGAACTCCGCTTTCGGCTTTAAAATGGTCTCTGGATCTTCTAAGAAGCAAGAGATTGGGCGAAATCAATGATAAACAAAGAGAATATCTCGATATAATCAATGAGAGCAGCAACAAGATGATAAAACTGGTAAATGATTTATTGAACGTTACCAGAATCGAACAGGGCAGAGTGATGATGCAAATAAAGTCGTTTTCCGTAGAAGACTTAATAGAAGAAATAGTCAAAGAATTGAAAGATTTTGCCGAGGCCACCAACGTGGAAATAAAGTTCAAAAACAACAAAAAATTACCCAATGTTTATGCGGATCCGGATAAAATCAGGATGGTGGTTCAAAACCTGATTGATAATGCCATAAAATATTCAAAAAAAGGAGGCGGCTGGGTGGAAATCAGTACGGAAAAAGATGAAAAAATGATAAAAACAATTGTCAAAGACAATGGTATGGGTATTCCCGAACTTTTACAAAAGGAAGTATTCGGTAAATTTTTCCGCGGAGAAAATCTGGTGAAGCAAAGAGTCGACGGGACTGGATTGGGACTCTTTATCGCCAAGGGCTTCATAAAGATGTTGGGCGGAGATATTGACTTTGAATCAAAAGAAGGCAACGGTAGTACTTTTTGGTTTACTCTTCCCATTGCCAACAAACATAATAATTAAATAATTAACCTACCTGCCGGTAGGCAGGTAAATAAATTTATGAAAAAAATTCTTTTTGTCGAAGACGAACCAAATCTTCAGAAAGCAATCAGCGAAGTGCTTACACAGGAGGGCTTCAAGGTTTTAAATGCTTCTGACGGCGAAGAAGGTTTAAAATTTGCAGCAGCGGAAGATCCTGATCTTATTCTTTTGGACCTGATCCTTCCGAAAAAGGACGGATTTGAGGTTTTGAAAGAACTGAAAGCAGACGAAAAAATGAAGGATATTCCGGTGATTGTTCTTACCAATCTTGAAGGCGTAGGTGACGTGGAGAAGGCACTAAGCCTTGGAGCCAAAACCTATTTGGTAAAGGCAAACTACGAACTGGAAGACGTGTTAAAACTAGTAAGGGAGCATTTAAGAAAATAATAATTAATAAAATAAATTTATGGCAAAAATTCTTTTTGTCGAAGACGAACCAACTCTGCAAAAAGAATTGAATGAAATCCTTCAACAGGAAGGATTTAAAATTCTTTCAGCTTTTGACGGCGAAGAAGCGTTGAAGCTAAGCAGGGAAGAAATGCCCGATCTTATTCTTTTGGACCTGATCCTTCCGAAAAAGGACGGATTTGAGGTTTTGAAAGAACTGAAAGCAGACGAAAAAATGAAAGACATTCCGGTGATTGTTCTTACCAATCTTGAAGGATTGGGCGATGTTGAAAAAGCTATTGATTTGGGTGCAACAAGTTATTTGGTAAAGGCCAATTATAAGTTAGAGGAGGTGGTAAGAAAAATAAAAGATTTTTTAGGAAGATAAATGCAAGTATCCAACCAACAATTAAGAGCTTTTCTTCTCGATAAAAAATTAGTTAGAAAAGAGCAGCTTGATAAGGTTGAGAATATTGTTCAAAAAACCGGAAAACCATTAGAGGATGTTATTCTCGAGGAAAGGCTTGTTCCCGAAAAGGAGCTGGTTAAGCTTAAGGCCTATATATTGGGCATTCCTTTTGTCGACCTGAAGAAGATTGATATCAATCCGGAAACTTTAAGAATTATACCTGAGCCGATTGCGCAAAAAAACAATATTGTTGCCATTAAAAAAACAAAAGACGAATTAGAAGTGGCCATGCTTGATCCGTCTGATTTGCAGACCATCGATTTTATTAAGAAAAAAACCAATTTGAAAATCAAACCCCGCTTTAGTACCCCGGAAGGAATTGAGGAAGTATTGAAGAGATATCAAAAAAGTTTGGAAGCAGAATTCGGAGAAATTATTAAAAAGGAAGCAAGAAAGACCGCTTTACCGAAAATGAAAATGATAGAAGGCAAAGAAGAGGAGCCGAGCGATTTGAAAAAAGCGGCTCAGGAACTCCCGATTATTAAAATTGTTGATACTCTAATAAAGCATGCTATTTTACAAAGAGCGTCGGATATCCATATCGAGCCCGGAGAAAGAGATGTGGTTGTCCGTTATCGAATTGACGGCGTTTTGCATGATGCCATGATTTTACCCAAGCAGGTTCATGCCGGGACAGTAGCCAGAATAAAGGTTTTATCTAATTTAAAACTCGATGAGCATCGTTTACCCCAAGACGGCAGGTTTAAAATAGAAACCAGAGACGAAAAAATTTCTTTCCGTGTTTCCATTCTGCCTACTTTTTTTGGCGAGAAAGTGGTAATGCGGCTTTTATTGGAAGACAGTAAGAAATTTAGTTTGGAAAGTTTGGGATTTTGGGGCGAAGGCCTGGAAAGAATTCATCGCGCAATCAAAAAGCCTTATGGTATGATTTTGGCCACCGGGCCTACTGGTTGTGGAAAAACCACGACGCTTTATACGATTTTGGAGATTTTAAATCAGCCTGGCGTGAATATATGTACCATTGAAGACCCGATCGAATATCAGATTCCTCGGGTCAACCAGACACAGGTTAATCCGGCAATCGGTTTCACTTTTGCCACGGGCTTGAGATCTTTGGTGCGACAAGATCCGAACATTATTATGGTCGGAGAGATTCGTGACAGCGAGACGGCTAGTTTGGCGGTTAATGCAGCCCTCACCGGGCATCTTGTTCTTTCTACTTTACATACCAATACCGCAGCCGGCGCAATGCCCCGTTTGATTGATATGGGTGTTGAGCCGTTTCTTATTTCTTCTACGGTAAATATTATTTTAGCCCAGAGATTGGCACGCCAATTATGTCCGGAAAGTCGGGAGAAATATTGTTTAACTAAAACAGAGATTGAGGAAATGGGTAAAGAAATTAATTTGGACGAAACGCTGAAGAGTCTAAAAAAAGAAAAAATTGTTCCAGAAAGTGCCAAATGGGAGAATATTGATTTTTACAGACCTAAGCCCAGCAAGGATTGCTCCGATGGATACAGGGGAAGAATTGCAATCAGAGAAGCGCTTGAAGTAAGCGATATAATTAAAGATATGATTATAAAAAGAGCAACCAGTGATGAAATAGAGGCGCAAGCGAGAAAAGAAGGGATGCTCACTATGCTTGAAGACGGATTTGTTAAGGCGGTTCAGGGATACACTTCCCTGGAAGAAATTTTACGCATTACCAGCGAATAATTTTATGGCGATTTATTACTATACAGCCAAGACTCAAGATGGACAGACAAAAAGCGGAACCATAGAAGCCAAAGATGAAACGAGTCTGGCCCATGGCCTTAGAGAGGAGGGCATTATTTTGATTTCAGCCCAAGTTTTGGGAGAGGAAAAGAAAAAGTCAAAAAAGTCTTTAATTGTTAGATTCAGAGGGATTTTTAGTCGAGTTTCCTTGATTGAAAAGCTGATGTTTGCCCGTCATTTAGCAGTGATGATTACCGCTGGATTTTCTCTTAATCGGGGTCTTGAAGTATTGGCTAAACAAACTACCAATCCGACTTTTAAAAAAATTATCAACAACCTGAATAATGGGATTAAAAAAGGAGAGACCCTCGCTGACAATTTGGCCAAATATCCGAAAGTGTTTAACAATTTTTTTGTCAGTATGGTCAGGGTGGGCGAAAAAGGGGGTAGCCTGGAAAAGGTTTTGAAAATATTGTATCAATACCTGAAAAAAGAACACGATTTTAAAAGCAGAGTCAAGGGAGCAATGGTTTACCCGGCAGTAATTGTCGTGGCTTTAATCGGCATCGGTACTTTAATGATGGTAATGGTGGTTCCCAAACTCACGGCTACGTTTAAGGAGCTTAAGGTCACTCTGCCGCTTACCACCAGAATCGTCATGGGTGTCAGTGATTTTTTAAGCAATTACTTTTTTTATGTGGTAATTGCTTTTATTGTTTTAATAATATTTTTGATTAGATTTTTAAAGACCAAAAAGGGAAAATATTTACTGAGTTGGACAATTCTTAGATTACCGATTCTGAAAAACATAGCCAAAAAAATGAATTGTGCCAAATTTGCCAGGAGTTTTTCTTCTTTAATGGAAAGCGGCGTGCCGGTTGTTGAATCTTTAACAATTACCGCCCAAACCTTGGGCAATGTTTTTTACTATCAATCTTTAATTAACATAGCATCTGAAGTCAAAAAAGGAAAAAACATCCAACAATCGCTGGAAAGCTATACGGATATTTATCCGGTTTTAGTTACCCAAATGATAGGGGTGGGTGAAGAAACCGGCGAGCTTGCCGATATCATAAACCGTTTAGCTGATTTTTACGAGGAAGAAGTTACCAATGTTACTGATAATCTTGCTTCGGTAGTCGAGCCGGCTTTGATGATTATTATTGGAGCGATTGTCGGATTTTTTGCCGTTTCTATGATTCAGCCGATGTATTCGATGATGGAAGCATTATAAAATGCCTTTTTCTTTTTTCCGAAAAAACAAAAATTCTGGCCTAACTCTTATCGAGGTTTTGGTAGGAGTATTTCTTTTACTATTGGTTTTTGTCAGTATTTTTACTTTAATCCAGTTGAGTATAAAACTAACCAGTCAGTCAAAAGCCAGAATTAGTGCTACTGCGTTAGCGAATCAAAAATTGGAATTAGCCCGAAATTTATCCTATAACCAGATTGGAACTGTAGGCGGAATTCCAGCCGGATCGATTTCCGAAACCGAAGTCGTTGACCGCAACGGTATATCTTATACCGTTAAAACTACAGTGGTTTATGTTGATGATCCATTTGATGGTTCTTTTCCGAACGATTCATTGGCTTGGGACTACAAAAGAATCAAAATTAAGGTTTCTTGGTCTGCGTTTTTGGGCGGAGAAATTTCTTTACAGACCGACATAACTCCGAAAGGAATCGAGACAACCGGCGGCGGCGGGATTATTTCAATTTTAATTTTCGATGCCAACGGTCAACCAGTGCCTCAAGCGGAAATTCAAATCGAAAACAGCAGTGTAATTCCGCCGATCAGCGTCAATTACGAGACCGACAATCAGGGTCGGCTTTTTGTTCCCGGCGCTCCGGCCTGTAATGATTGTTATAAAATCATAGTTGGCAAAATCGGTTATAGCCTGGAAAGAACGTATGCAACAGGAGAAGTAGTGCGCGGGCAAATCATAGCTACGTCCAATAAACCATTATTGTCGGTAATCGAAGGGCAGCTCAGCGAGATTAGTTTCAGTATCGATCGATTAGCCACCAAAATTGTTCAGACCAACAGATATGTCGAAGAAAAAACTTGGAGCGACTCTTTTGACGATGAGAGCAAGGCAGCTGAAAAATCTCAGATTTTTATCGACCCTCCCCTTTCCGAAGTAAGATTGGAAGAACAGAGCGGACAATACCAAAGCTCCGGCTATCTTGTGTCAACCACAATCACTCCTTCCGGTTTAGTGGAGTGGGGGAGATTGAACTGGAACGACGAAACTCCTTTTTCAACCGAAATAAAATATCAAATTTTGTATTACAACGGAACGGATTGGATTCTGATTCCCGACGAGGATTTAACAATCAATGGGGTATTGAATTCGGAAGGATTCTCCGACTCGCCGCTCGATTTGTCTCAATTGGATGATTTTAAATATAAATCCGTAAGACTTAAAGCCAATTTTTCCACCACTGATCAGACACAAACCCCTCGGCTTTTTGACTGGGAGATTACATGGTTTTCTTTGGATACTTCGATACCTGTTTCCAATCTTGTTTTTGATATGCAGGGAGCCAAGACTTTAGGCATCGACACAAATGGTCAGCCAGTTTATAAATATCATGAAACTTTAAGCACTGATGCAAACGGCCAATTGTCAATTTCTGATTTGGAATGGGACAGTTATAGAATTACAATCAGCGGTGCCACTGGTTACGACATTGCCAACTCTCTTCCGCCCCAACCAGTAAACATAAATCCGGGAGTCAATCAAACAATAACCATTAAATTGGCGAATCACCAATCCAATTCTTTATTGGCGAAAATAGAAGATTCTGCCGGACAGCCTTTGATCGGGGCAAGTGTCCGGCTTTATAAAATTGGTTACGATAAAACAAAATTAAGCAGCGATTCCGGCCAGGCGTTTTACAGCCCCTTGAGTCAGGAAACCTATAATTTGGAGGTTAAGTTGGCTGGCTATTCCGATTATTTGAATCCGATCGATATTTCGGGCACGATGGAACAGGTGGTAATTATGACCGTGCCATAAGCGCGATAAAAACATGAATATTAAATCCCAAAAAAGTTTTTCCTTGATTGAAACCATTGTCACGATTTTTATTTTTACCATTTCTTTGCTGATGATTACTGGTTTTATAATCAATATTTATCGGGCTTACGCCTTTAATCTTCAACAAATACAAGCCATTAACGAGGCACGGAAGGGAATCGAAACAATGATCAAAGAAATCAGAGAGGCAAAATACGGCGACGACGGCTCTTATCCGATTAAGGAAGCCGGTGATTTTCAGTTTATATTCTATAGCGATATCGATAAAGACAGCGCAACCGAAAGAGTTCGTTATTTTTTGGACGGAAGTAATTTTAAAAAAGGCGTAATCGAACCCAGCGGCGATCCGCCCCAATATGTTTTGGCCAATGAAGTTATTGCCGTTTTCTCCACCAACGTTAGAAACAGTGTTCCCGGTCCGATCTTCACCTATTATAACGGTGATTGGCCAATTGATATTGTTAACAATCCCTTGCCAACCCTTACTCGTTTAACCGAGACAAAGTTAATGCACGTTTATCTTAAAGTCAACGTTAATCCCAATCGTCCTCCGGATGACTTCGAATTGGAAAGCGACGCCCAAATAAGAAATTTAAAAACGAATCTGTAATGAAAATTCGAAACAACGATAAAGGAACAATTATTACCCTGGTTTTGGTATTCGGGACAATTTTTGTTCTCATCTTTTCGGGACTGGCCGGTTTTGTTTTTACCCAGCATCGACAAAGTTTACAAAAAGTAGCTTTTAATGAAGCTTTGGCCGTAGCTGAGGCTGGGGCTAATTACGGTCGCTGGCATCTTGCTCATGCACCCAATGATTACACTTTTTCCGGTACTTATGATTACGTTGATCCCGGAGGCGATTTGATTGGCAAATACTCTTTGGAAATCACTCAACTGGGCGAGTGTTCAACCGTTGTTATCATTAAATCTACGGGTTGGAGCGAAAATTTTCCCAACGCCAAAAGGACTATTTCCGTACGTTATGGCCGGCAGTCCTTGGCCCAGTATTCTTTTTTGACCAATTCCGATGTTTGGTTTGGAGAAAACGAGGAGTTAAAAGGCCCGTTTCATTCCAATGGCGGCATTCGTATGGACGGAACCCAAAACGCTCTTTCTACTTCAGCCAAAGAAACCTATACTTGTCAGCCGATGCACGGTTGCAGCCCGGCTCGGACCAAGCCGGGAATTTGGGGAACAGGCAATGGCGGCACCCAAGGGTTGTGGGAATTTCCCGTGCCGGCTGTTGATTTTAATGCCATAACCACTGATTTGGCCCAGCTTAAAATTAAAGCCCAAAACGGCGGATATTACTTCGGTCCATCGGGTGCCTTTGGTTATCATGTTAAATTTAAAAATGATGGCACTTTCGATTTGTATAAAGTAACCAAACTTAAACCGAATGTTGACGGTAAAGATACTCAGGGCGTCTGGCACAACGAATCAAATGATATCGATAAAGAGACTTTTTTACAGAGTTATCCTTTGGCCGTTGCTCAATGCAATGTGCAAAATTTAATTTTTATCGAAGACAGCAAAGTTTGGGTTGATGGCATAATTAAGGAAAAAGCCACTTTAGTCGCGGCGCGCTTTCCGGACAATCCTTCGACCAATGCCAGTATTATTATTAACGGTAACTTGACCAGGGCCGATCCCAAATCTACTGTGGTAGGTTTGATTGCCCAAAAAAATATTTTAGTGCCTCTCTATTCTCCGAATATTTTGGAAATTCAGGCAGTAATGGTAGCGCAAAAAGGAGCAGTGCAAAGGTATTATTATTCCAGTAGTTACAGCCCCTACCATACCAGAAACCAAATTATGGTTCGCGGTTCGATTATTACCAACCAAGTCTGGACTTGGAGCTGGGTTGGCGGCGGCGGAGCAGTTGTCTCCGGTTACCAAACCACAGAGTCATATTACGAGCCCGCCTTGATTTATGAGCCCCCGCCGTTTTTTCCCACTTCCGGAGAACTTCAATTTATTTCTTGGGAGGAAATTCAGTAAATTTTATGGTAGAATGAAATTATGAATCTTAAAGATATTATTTTTTCCAATATTTATAAAAATCCTTCGGCTTTTGGGCTGGATCTTTCCGATTTCTCTTTGAAAATTGCTCAACTGAAAAAAAGAGGTAAATTTTTCGAATTAAGAAGCTATAATCGAACTTCTCTTCCCGAAGGATTGATTGAGGAAGGAGTAATAAAAAAAGAAGATAAATTGATTGAGACGATTAAAAAATCTATAGGCAACATAAAAGGAGAATCTTTAAAAAATCCTTATGTGGTTTGTTCTCTGCCCGAGCAGCATGGATTTATTAAGGTAATCAGATTGCCGATGATGAATTTAGACGAGATTCATCAAGCAATCAAATGGGAGGCCGAGGCGAATATTCCCTATTCTCTTGATGAGGTATATTTAAGTTGGCAAGTTATACCCTCTGAAAAGAATACCGACCATTTGGATGTTTTGGTCAGTGCGGCACCGAAAACTTTGGTGGATAAATATTTAAAAGTATTAAAGGGAGCTGGCCTTGAGCCGGTAGTGTTTGAAATTGAATCAGTGGCTACGGTAAGAAGTTTAATTAAAGACGAGTTTGCCTCCAAACCGGTTTTAATCATTGATTTGGGATTTAATCGTACAAGTTTTATTATCTTTTCCGGTAGAAGTATCCAATTTACCAGCAGTATTTCCACTGTTTCTACTAGAGAGATGCTTGAGGCGATTGGCAGAAAATTAAATACCAGCCTTAAAGAGCCGCAATTATCGAGATTTAAGATTGGTTCGGAAAAAGACGAAACACAAAGAGAAATTTTCAACGCCCTTCTTCCGTCTTTGACGAAATTAATCGGAAAAATCAAAGATTGTATTGTTTTTCACGAAGAATACAGTCAACAAAATAAGGAGCTTCAAGGAAATATTGGCGAAATAATTCTTTGTGGCGGAGGAGTTCATCTCAAGGGTCTTTCCCAATATCTTTCTTCTCGTTTGAATGTTCCGGTTAAACTGGGAAATCCCTGGTTTAACATTCCTTATTCTAAAAATAAAATACCGGCTATTCCTTATGACGAATCGCCGGATTATGCCACGGTTTTAGGGCTTGCCCTAAGAGGCGTAGAAACAAAATGTTGAGGACAAATTTAATTCCACCTGAACAAAAAGAAAGACTAAGATGGAAAAATTATTACCAGAATATTATTTCTTCTGGGTTTATTCTGTTTCTTTTGATTTTGGTATTTATTATTTCTTTGGCGGGTATTTTGCTTTTCATACATTTCAAATATCTGTCTATCGAAAATAAAATTACAATCGAACAATCAAGAATAATTCAAACCGAAAGTTATAAAGACCTGGAGAAAAAGATAATAAATTTGAATAAAAATCTGGCAGATTTCAGAAAGACGCAGAATCAAAAAAGCAATATTTATTCTCTTTTGGACAATATATCTTCCAGTTTATTTGTCGGGGTTACTGTCTATAGCCTGGATGTAAACAGAACCGCCAAATTAATTACGGTAAGCGGATTTTCTCCCACTCGGGAAAATTTATTGGCCATAAAAAATAATTTAGAAACCAATCCCAATTATAAAGATATTGATTTCCCGCTTTCCAACTTGGCTAATCCTCAAAACATTAATTTTCGTTTCAGTTTTATCTATGAACGCTAAGCAAAAAATATTTTTGATCGCCGGCATATTCATAGTTCTGATAATTTTTTTGTTTTTCGGCGCAGTTAAGCCTATGATTTATGAAATAAAAAAGGCGTCGGCCAGCGTCAAAGAAAACAGGGAAAAGCTTCTCCTTTTGGAGAATACTGATCAAGATTATTTGAAGCAAGTGGAGGCGGATTACAAAGATATCAGCAATAATTTAAACACAATTCAATCTAGTTTAATAGACAAAGAGCAGGCAGTAAACTTTTTTATTTTCTTGGAACAAACAGCTTCTTCTACTTTCAATAAATTAAAAATCAATACCGTGGAATTTCCCAACCTGACTCTTGATCTCGAGGGTAGTTTTACGGATTTAATGAAATTTGTGGGCTTATTGGAAAATGGGAAATATTTTATTGACGTCGATTCAATATCCATACGGGAGACAGCAATAAAAGAAACGTTGGAAGGAGGCCCGTCGTCGGAAAATATCAAAGCCGTTATGAAAATAAAAGTTTATACGCAAAAATAATAATTTTATGCGCATTAAGAATTTGTTAAAATCAATCAGGAATTGCGTGACTAAATACTGGAAAAAATGGACAATTTTTGTAATTTTAGCTATGGTTATCTATGTTGGCTTTTTGATTTTTCAGTATGTTTATAAGCCGATTTATAAGCCCGAAGAAACAACTATTCAGAGACTGGAGATTAATAAAACCGTTTATAACGAGATAATGAAAAAATATTCCGAAAGCCAAGAAAATATCAATAAAATAATCAATAAGGATTATCCAAATCCATTCAAACAATTATGAAAAAATCAATTTTTATTATTTTAATAATCTCCGGACTGGTTTTACCGATGTTTGTTTGGGCTCAAGGCAGATTAAGCGGTCCGCTTGTCCCCTGCGGCAGAGCGGGGCAAAATCCTTGTACTCTTTGCGATATTTTTGTCATGATTCAGCATGTTATTGATTTTATTACCGCGGGCCTGTTTGTTTTAGCGGGTATTTTTATTGCTATTGGCGGGGTGAGAATGTTGACTTCAGCCGGAATTCCGGAACACGTTGATGCGGGCAAAAGAATGATTACTTCCGCCATAATCGGGATAGTTATTGCTTTGCTCTCTTGGGCAATTCTGAATATGTTGTTTCTCGGTCTGTTCGGCGAGCAACGGGGTTATTTTCAATGGCCGTGGTATGAAATTCATTGTGTGGGCGGAGGTTTAACCGAGCCGCCAGAAACGGTTACGCCGGGAGAATATTGTGTATGTGAACAGGTCCGATACAGCATTCCGCCAGACACAATCGGAAAAGACGTGAGGGTGGTTAAACTGGCAGATGCTAATACCTGTAAGAGTAACTGCATTTCCGCCAACTCCAGTAGTTATTGTCCCCAATATGGTAACGGCGTTCCTAACTCGTCTGCTACCCCTAAGCTTTACTGTGCTGATGATAATTCAATTGGATATATGCAGGCCTGCAGAATAAGCTTTGGTGATGTTGTGGGCACAAATGGTTGCCAGCTTAGTTCAACTTGTTATGGAACCAATAGTGATTGTGAGGGAGCTGCGCGAGTGGCATATTTGAACCGATGTAATTTAGACAATTATCCTCTTTGCGATGCCCGTTATAGCGTCGCTAGATATCCTACTTTTTGTCCCACAGGATATCAAAAAAACGTGTGCAGCAATGCTACTGACCGATACGCTCTTTGGAAGTGGAAAGGAGAACTCGCTAATACTCCCTCAGATCACTCAATAGGTAATTATACTGCTTATGAATGTTCCCAAGATGCTTACGGAAACAGCGGAGATTATTGCCGTTTAAATTGCGGAGCAGGCGAATACACTGCGTATGGGCAGTGCGGGAAAACCGGTCCAGACGCAGACAGATGTAGTAAAATGAATCCACCGCTGAATCAAAAAGCCACTTGTACTTTTAATTCGGCATTCACTTGCCAGCAAGGAGTAAATGACCAGTGGACATGGGCTTGTGATGAGTTAAAAACGGTTATTAATTGTATGGCCGGCAAAAGCTTTTCTCCCAAAGAAATATCTTCTATTGCCGATAATAGCCCGTCGGTTGGGAATTATTCAGATCCCGGATGTTTTCGGGTTGCAAAAACTCAATGTTCATCGAATGAGGATTCGTGTGCAGGAACATGTTGCGGTCATGGTACATGTACCTTACATTATGGCGGTAAAAGGGACCAGGCAGACAATAAAGGCCCCAGCAGCTGTCAGAACGGAAGTTCAAATACCTGCCGACAATGTTCTTGGGCAGTTGATTTCGCGGGCGGTGTAAGTTTGAGCGCAATCAGAACAGCAGCTCAGGAATGCGTGGATTCAACAAGTTGGGATTCAAACGCGAAAGTAATATTTGCACAAGATGAGGGAAACCACGTTCATCTCCAGCTTGACGGCGTGGCAAGATATTATACAAGTGGGGCATTTCGTGGATGTTGGTAAAATAAATTTAATATTTTGATTTTTATGGAAGAATTTCCTGAAGAAAAACCAAGAAGAAGGATTAAAAGAGACTCGGAAGAGAAAGAGATTGAGAAAGAAATAATGAATGTTCTTAAAAGCAAGGACAAGGTTGAAATCGAAGAAAATATAGAAAAAGAAGATACAGGAGAAGAGAAAGAAGAGATCAAAATTATGCCGCAAGCATCCGAAAAAGAAATTCCCGAAGAAGAAAAACCGGCAACAAGAACCGAGGGAAATGATTTAAGAAAACTTTTTGGTGGTGCGGTAAAAATAAACAAGAAGAAAAGAACAAACAATGTCGAGATCGAAAAACCCCCATTGCAGCCAGACCCGTTAAAGAAGCTGGAGCTGGAAGCAGTTTCTGCCTACGAAGAAATGCTACGACTCAAGAAGGCCAGGGATCCGCGATGGAAAGAAGCATATAAAGAATACCAGACTATTAGCGAAAAATTTCATAATGCCGAAGAAGGAACAACGACCGCCATGCCCGCAGAGCAGGTAGCACCGGTTGAAAAAACAGAAAAAGAAGAAAAACCTCCAACGAAAAGCGAGAAAATAGAACAGAAAAAAGAAGAAGTTAAAAAGATAGAAGAAGAGGTTGAAAGAAGAAGAGGGGCAATGAATATCTTTGCGCCATTGGGGCGGCACAAAAAGCCGGTAATGATGGATTTGAGTTATTATTATCGCAAGTCAGATCTTGAAGATACCGAGGAAAAACTGAAGCAGACGAAAGCGGAATTAAAGGAATTAAACGAGGAAGAATCTGGCCGCGGCGTTAAAGAAGAGAAAAAAGTCGAAGAGGCAAGCAAAGAAAAAGAAGAAGTTAAAAAGGAACGGTATAAGGAATTCCAAAAAGGAGAACTTGTTGAAATGCTTAGACAAAAAATAGAAGACGAGGAGGAAGAGAAAGAAAAAAGACCGAAAGAGAATAGATTATTAAAATTTCTCAAAAGATTTAAGAAAGCCAAGAAAAAATCTAAAAAATAATATCCGTCCCCATAGCTCAATGGATAGAGCTCCTGCCTTCTAAGCAGGGGATGTAGGTCCGATTCCTACTGGGGGCATTAAGCATGAATAAGGATAAAATTTTCCTTTTTTTAATTTTAGCCTTGATTGTTGTGGTTGTTGTTGTTTTTGATTTGCCTCGTTATTTTTTTGAAAAACGGGGCGAATTTTTAATTAGCAATATTAACAACAATATCGTTGCTAAAGATATGATGATTGTCAGAGACGAGCCGACATACAGCAAAGGAATTTATCTTACTTTTCAGACCGCGGGCAGCAAAAGAATGAATGATTTGATAGAATTGATAAAAAATACCGAACTGAACAGCGTGGTAATCGATATCAAAGATTATTCCGGCCGCATTCCCTTCAACACGGAAAGCGATCTGATTAAACGGGTTGGTTCGGAAAAAATTTATATTAGTGATATTAAAGGATTAATTGACAAGTTGCACAAAGAAAATATTTACGTCATTGCCAGAATGGCGGTTTTCGAGGATAATTTTTTGCCGGAAAAAAGACCGGATTTGGCTTTGAAAACCAGAAGCGGGAATCTTTGGCGAGATTTTAAGGGTTTAACCTGGTTTGACCCCGCTTCTCAAGATGTTTGGGATTATAATGTGGCTATTGCCAAGGAAGCAATTAAGGTCGGATTCGACGAAATAAATCTCGATTACATCCGTTTTCCTTCCGATGGCGCCACGGTCTTGATTGTTTATCCTGTTTGGGATTACAAGACTCCGAAAACAGAAGTGATTAAGAATTTTTTCGAATATTTTAGCCAAAGAATAAAACCTTTGGGAGTATATATTTCCGCTGATTTATTCGGCTTGACTTTAACCAGTCCCAATGATTTGAATATCGGCCAGTGGTTGGAAAATGCCGCGCCCTATTTTGACTACATTTGTCCCATGGTTTATCCTTCGCATTATCCAACCGGGTTCGAAGGTTTTGAAAATCCGGCTGCTCACCCTTACGAAGTGATTTATTGGGGGCTTACTACCGGGAACGAAAGACTGGCCAGCATATCGTCTGAAGCGAAATTAAGGCCCTGGTTGCAAGATTTTGATATGGGGGCAGTATATGATGCAAGAATGGTGAATTTGGAGAAAAAAGCAGTTTATGATGCGGGGGCTTTTGGCTGGCTTTTATGGAATCCAAGGAATATTTATACCGAAGGGGCGTTGGAAAAAGAATAAAAACTTGACTTAGAGCTAAGTTTTTGCTATAACAATAATAGATCTTTAAATAAAGGAGCCTTGGATGAAAAACAAATTTATTGTCGAAGCTTTTTAGTGTATTGGCGCATTTAGGCCTTGGACAAAGAAGAAGGAAAGGAGAGAGCACTTGGATGGGAAAAAAAGACCCGAATGAGGACTTGGCAAGAGAAATTTTCGTTAGCTTGGGCTGGGCCGGAAGAATAAGGAATCTCACAATAGAAGAGAAGAATGCGCTCGATCTATTTATGCAGAAAGGTGTTTCAGCCCATACGCTAAACCTTGGCTGCGGCAAGGTCTTTATTGATCCGCTGTTTGCGATGCGAGTAAAAAGAGCTGTCGCGAAGTACGGCGACGAAGTCTATGATATCATCAATGATATCTTTTGCGGATTCCCGGAGGACGGGCTTAATGAAGAGGTAAATTCTTCACAAAAGAAGCTTTTTGAAACATAAAGGAGGAAAAGCAAAAGGGAGCGACATTCGTCGCTCCCTTGATTTTTTTTGATTTTAAGGTAAAATAGAAAAATATGGTGCCTATGGTGTAATGGCAGCACTAGAGTTTGTGGAGCTCTCGGTACGGGTTCAAATCCCGTTAGGCACCCCGACGATATTGATAGGATGATAATAGTATGCTATCTTGTTATTACAGCGAATAGTAAGTTTTCTTATTTTTTCCTCTTGCATAAATTAGTTTGTAAGCCAGGATAAGTGAATAAGAGAGGTCGGCTTACTTCTAATAATTAATTTATGTAAGCAGAAAATTATGGCAAAAAAATTATATGTTGGTGGCTTATCTTACAGTACTACCGGAGATGCTTTAAAAGAGTTATTTGCACAAGCCGGAACCGTTGAATCAGCAACTGTTATTATTGACAGGATGTCTGGTCGTTCAAAGGGTTTTGGTTTCGTGGAAATGTCTTCCGAGGAAGAAGCTCAAAAAGCTATTGAAACATTTAATGGCAAAGAGCTTGATGGAAGAAGTCTCACCGTAAACGAAGCCAGGCCGATGGAAGATCGTCCAAAGCGCGATTTCGATCGCGGCGGACGCGGCGGATTTGGCGGCGGAAGAAATCGCTACTAAATATAGTCATCGAAAAATCCCCTTACGGGGATTTTTCATTATTTAATGATTATTATACCGGATAGACAAAAGCATTTTGACGTAGCAATAATTGGCGGAGGACCCGCGGGGATAATTTCCGCAGGAAGAGCCGGTGAATTGGAAGCCAGCGTTGTTTTGATTGAAAAAAATAAAAATCTCGGAAGAAAGCTTTTAATTACGGGCAAAGGAAGATGCAATATTACAAATAAAGAAAATAACCCAAGAGAATTTATAGGTAAATTCGGGAAAAACGGAAAATTTCTTTTTTCGGCTTTTTCCAGGTTCGGAGTCGAAGAAACGATAAATTTTTTCGAAAAACTTAACTTAAAAACAAAAATCGAAAGAGGAGGAAGGGTTTTTCCCGCGAGCGACAGATCGCAAGATGTACTGGAAGCCTTAATCGGTTATTTGAAGAAATCAAATGTAAAAATAAAATTGAATTCGGAAGTGAAAGAAATAATAAAAAAAGACAATAAAATTGAAAAAATTATCCTTGTAAATAACGAAGAAATTACGGCAAATAAGTTTATAATCTCTACCGGGGGAAAGTCTTATCCCGGAACTGGTTCTACGGGAGATGGATATAAATGGGTCAAAAAATTAGGGCACACGATTACGAACCTTTCACCGTCGCTTGTGCCCGTTATTGTAAAAGAAAAAATAGTGGAAGAGTTGGAAGGATTAAGCTTGAAAAATGTTGAAATTAGCGTTTATAGGGAGAATAAAAAAATCGATTCAAGATTTGGTGAGGCGATATTTACGGCAGACGGAATGAGTGGGCCAATTATTATTGATATGAGTAAAAAGATCGGAAAAGAATTACCCCAAAATATTAAAATTAAGATAGATTTTAAGCCGGCATTGGATTTTTTAAAGCTTGACCGGAGGGTTCAGGAAGATTTTCGTAAAGATTCCAAAAAGATGTTTAAAAATAGTCTTAATGATTTATTGCCGCAAAAACTTATTCCCGTTATCGTAAAACTATCCAAAATTAATCCGGATAAAAAATCCAGTTCTATTACCAGGGAAGAAAGGAAAAAATTACTACACCTTTTGAAGGAGTTTACTTTAGAGGTAAAATCGCTAGCTACTTACGATGAGGCAATTATTACTTCTGGCGGAATTGAATTAAACGAAATTGATCAAAAGACCATGAAATCAAAATTAATAGATAATTTATATTTTGCTGGCGAGATACTTGATATTGACGGTCCAACGGGCGGATATAACTTACAGACCTGCTGGACAACGGGATATGTCGCAGGAGAAAATGCTGCTTTAAAAAAGTATTGATTTTTTATTCGAACTGTTGTATAATGATTAGTAATGAAAAGAAAAGACGAAGCATACGAACTTAGTAAGACGCAAACAATTCTTTCCGTGTTTTTGAAAACTTATAATAAAAGCATTCCGAAGGATTTTCCTCGTGCCTCCATTGCCGGTCTGAAAAAATTCAAAGGCCTTTACCCAACATTGTTTAAGCGAGAAAGTTTATGGTCTATTGCCGAGCATCGAAAAAAAATCATTGACTGGCTTTTTGCCAACCACTCAGTTTCATAACCATTAATTTGCAGAGGATTGTAATAAGCGTATACTCTATTTATTATTAAAGTAACCAAGAAACATATGAGGGATTTTAGAAAAGGTGGCGATAAACGTTTCGGTGGCCATGGAGGCGGATTTGGTAGACGAGATAGTGGCCGAGGTGGATTTGGCGGGGGCAGAGACCGTGGTCCAGTTACCATGCATCAAGCGATTTGCGACCAATGCGGAAAGCCGTGCGAAGTACCTTTCAGGCCAACCAGCGGTAAACCGGTGTATTGTAATACTTGTTTTGGGGGCAAAAAGGAAATCGGAAACAATAGAGGCGGGAACAGATTCCCGCAAAAGAATTATGATGGTTATAGAGCTCCTATCAAACCGGATTTCGTAGGCGATATTGGTAGAGAAAATAATTATGAATTAAAGAAGCAATTAGAAATATTAAATACAAAAATGGATCGGCTTATTAAAGCGGTAGAGACTACGGGAAACATTAAAACTTTGGCTGTAGAAGAAAAAGCGAAGGAAGTGGTAAAAATAACTCCGGTTGTTAAAACCAAGAAATCAATCAAAAAGAATTCTAAAAAGTAGAAAAATAAAAACAGCACAAGTATCGGAATAATCATTTTCCAAAAAATCCGCCCACGAGGGTCGGATTTTTTGTTTTAAATCTTTGAAAAATTTAAAAGTCGATTAGGAAAGATGTTTCGAAACAAGTTTCGTCATTTCGAACATATTTACGGTTCCTTTTCCGCCGAATACCGCTTTTAAATTTCCGTCGGCATTGATGTTGCGCTTGTTGTTTTTGTCCTGAAGCCCATTCCTTTTGATATATATCCAGAGTTTTTTAACAACCTCTGATCTTGGCATTGGGCCGTTGCCGACTACCATAGCCAGTTCTTCACTGACTTTTAATGGCTTCATAAACGCAGCATTGGGTTTTCTTTTTGACTTCGCTTTTCTTTTTGCCATAAATTTATTTGATTACCTGCCTGCCGGCAGATAGGTTAATTATTATTAAAACCTCCAATATAAGTATAGCACAAGGTTTTAAAAAAATAAATCCCGAAGGAAGACATTCTCTGGCCCTTGATTTTTTCATGGGGTTTTGGTAGAGTGGAGATACAAATTTTGAGCTTGAAAAAGGAGGAAAAATGAAAAAAGCTCTTTCGGTTCTTTTTATTACAGCGATTTTTTGTGCAATTGCCGTATCGCAAATATCCTATTTTCAGAATGCGGCATATGACGACAAGTACTTTGAAGCTGCGGAAAAAATCGTTTTTCTTTCGGCCAATGAGGCGAGCCTCGGTATTATTCCCAAACAAGGGAAAAGTCTGGATATCAGATTCAGGTATTCGTTCGGCAAGGACCTCATCATTTTATCGGGAGTAAGCGCAGGGCAGGATTATTACGCTGTCCAAGATGTTTTGGAAATTCCTTTCTGGAATTTTAATTTTCCATGTTTCAGCTATTGGCTGGAATACAAAGAAAGCAGTGAAGCTGTTTGGAAATCCACAGCTGAAAGAACAGTAAAAACGCCCCTAAGACCGCTCACGGATAAATTCGAGTTTATTTTTCTTAGCGATAATCACCTGTCCGACGATGATGACGATGAAAACGGCGTCTGGAGAATTCAAGACCCCATTATTCGGGATTTGCGAAAGAGCAGTGATTATGTCCCTCTCTTTTTCAGCGAGCTGATAAAAAATCCCTTTTATGGTCCCAGAGGCGAACTTTCTTACTTGATGAACGGATTTTATCTGGCAAGTACGCTTTATCAGATACAGCAGAAGGAAAATCCCGATTTAATTTTCGATCTTGGCGACACGGGCATCGGCTTTCCCCACAAATGGCCGGGTTTGGGCTTCAAAGATCAGTTTGCTGCCACTCCCGAAGATATCGACGCATACGAGAAAATCTTTCGACTCGGCCAAAGGAAAATATTTTCCGCACTTTCGCCCAATATACCGATTTATTGGGTAAGAGGCAATCACGACCAGGAGTCTGGATTCAATCACACCAGAGAAGCGGCAACGCGCTACCGAAAAATTTATTACAAGCAGCCGGGCTTGAATTCCGGCGGTTCGATTGAGGAAAATTACTATCCTGTATTTTGGGGAAACGCGGGCAGGGAGTTTGTGCCGATTAATTCGCAAGCATTTAAGAAGGGAAACGTACTGTTCGTGGTCTTGGACGTAATGCGCTATAATCCTGATTTACCGAGAAAACCCGAGGACTGGACGCTCGGATTCGAGCAGAAAAAATGGCTCGAAAAAGTTTTGGAATCCGATGCTGATTGGAAATTTGTCTTGGCCCATCACGTGCTCGGCGGCTGGCCCAGCGGTTCGGACGAAAGCGACACAAGCTACGCTTACGGCAGAGGTCCGTTGTTTACGAAAGAAGATTATAAGGATTTTTCTCAAAATCCCGATGCGATTGAACAAGTCGGATTGACAAAGCTGATGCTGGAAAAAGGAGTGGATGCCTTTATTTACGGCCACGACCATATATTTCATTCGAAAATTATCGGCACCAATTCCAAGGGCAGAAAAATGCGCAGCATTTGTGTCGGTTCTCCCAAATATGTCGGCGAACGGGAATGGTACAAGGGCAGATATTGGCAAAAATATTATGGCGACTACGGCAGATACGGTAATTACAGCGCAGATTGGACAAATACAAAAGCTGATTTTTACGGACCTCCGGGCTATACCAAAATAACTATCAGCAAAAACGGAGCAGAAGTCAGCTATATTTGCTCGGTTTACCCTCATCGCTTTACCAATATCCCGGATTCGGTTCGAGCCGGCGATTGTGTACAAAAAATTCATTTTTAAAATATTTAAGGGGCGGCGAAGCCGCCCCTTTTTCTTGCCAAAAAATTAATTTTCGTGTAAATTGAAGTATTATGATTAATTATAACGATTTAAAACCGGGCACGGTTTTTATTTTGGACGGCCAGCCATATCAGGTGGTCGAATTTAGTTTCTTGAGAATGCAGCAAAGAAAGCCCGTTGCCCAGACAAAAATAAAAAATCTGATTACCGGCAAGGTAATCAGCCGAAATTTCCAGCATACCGAAAGCTTCGCGGAAGCGGAAATCAATTATCGGGAAGTAAAATTTCTCTACAATCATCGCGGCAAGTTTGTTTTTTGCGAAATCAGCGACCCGTCCAAAAGATTTGAAATCAGCGAAGAACAAATCGGCGAAATGGCCAAATTTCTGAAGCCGAACAGCGATATCCAGGTAATGGAATTCGAGGATAAAATCGTGAATGTTCTTTTGCCGATTAAAATGGAATTTAAGGTTATTGAAGCGCCACCAAGCATCAAGGGTAATACTGCCCAAGGCGGGGTTAAAGCAATTAAACTGGAAACCGGAGCCTTAATTAATGTTCCTTTGTTTATCGATGAAGGCGATATTATCAGAATCAATACCCAGACCGGGGAGTATGTGGAAAGAGTGGAGAAATCAAAATAAATTTTAGCGCATTGAAAATCTCCCGCGCTGCGGGAGATTTTTTAATTATCCGATGTGTTTTTTAATCAAATCCTTCATTTGCGCAACATTATCTTCCTTTTGCTGTAAAAATCTTGTCCAGAATTCCTTGCACTCCTCGCAGTTTCCCGCATCGCCGATATAATATCTTTTTACCCGCCAGATTGATTTCTGCTCCTGGGTCAATTGCAGCATTAAATTGTAAAGATTGTTGTCCATGAATTTGTTTAAATTTAATTATTATATTATTATAATAGCATAATTTATGACCGATATCATTATTCAGCCGTTTCTTTTGGGAATTTCCGTGGGGATTTTTTGTTTTACCTATTGTGTGCCGTTTATCGCGCCGTATTTGGCTTCGGAAGAAAGAAAATTGTCCAAAAATTTCAAAATAATTTTGCAGTTTATTTTCGGCCGTCTTGGCGGCTATATTCTTTTTGGCGCGATTTTCGGTTATTTGGGAGAAAAAATTTCCAATCAAACAGTGAATCTGATTTTAATTGTTTCTTTAATAATTTTGTCTTTGTTTCTGATTATTTATGCCTTGGGGTTTTTGAAACCAAAAGGCATTTTTTGTTCCGTCAAATATCTTAAATTCAGGGAAAAATCACCGCTTTTGATGGGATTTTTGATGGGCATAAATATTTGCCCACCGTTTCTGATGTCTCTGGCTTACGTTTTTACTTTGCACAGTGCTTTGCGCGGAATAATTTATTTCTTGATGTTTTTTCTGGGTACAACGCTTTATTTTCTGCCCGTGACCTTTTTGGGATATTTGGGAAAGATGAAAGAATTTCGCTTTATTGCCCGAATTGCAGGTTTGATTGTCGGTTTTGCCTTTTTAATTTACGGAATATACTATATAGTTAGAGGATTAACAATATTTCATACGTTTTAAGGCTCAGATTTATTTTACATGTCGACACGTGTCGTTCCGACTGCGGTCGTAACGCACTAATTCTCAGCCCCGCGTGGCGGGGCTTCCGAAGTTGTCTCTGTGTAAAATAAATCTTCGCTAAATTCTATGAAAAAAGTTTTTGCCATAATATTTTTAATTGCTATAGTCGGCTTGGCCGGGTATTTGATTTTTAGCAGGGAAAAAGGGGTCAAGCAAGCGAACAATACCGAAAGTTTTTATCAGGCAAAATTTTATGATAAATTATCCAATGGAATGGTGCAGTGCGGGCTTTGCCCAAATCGCTGTATTTTAGCCAAAGAGCAGATTGGATTATGTAAAGCGAGAAAAAATATCGATGGCGAGCTTTATTCTTTGAATTACGGAAATGTGGCTGCCCAGCATGTTGATCCGATCGAAAAAAAGCCGTTTTTTCATTTTTTGCCCGGAGCTAATGCTTATTCGATTTCTACCACGGGTTGCAATATGCGCTGTTCTTTTTGCCAAAACTGGAATATTTCCCAAGTTTTTCCCTGGGAAGTTCAGACAACCAAAATGACGCCGGAACAAGTAGTTGACGATGCTTTGAATAATGGAAGCGAAATAATCGCTTTTACCTATAACGAACCGATTGTTTATTACGAGTATGTTTTTGATGTGGCGAAATTGGCCAAAGAAAAAGGACTGAAAACCGTAATCGTCAGCAATGGCTATATTAACCCCGAGCCCTTGAAAGCGTTATTGCCTTATATCGATGCTTATAAAGTTGATTTAAAAGCATTTAAAGAAGAATTTTATACTAAATTTACTGGCGGGCATTTGGCCCCGGTTCTGGAAACAATAAAGACGATTAAAAACAGTGGAGTTTGGTTGGAAATCGTGAATTTGTTGATTCCCGGAGAAAATGACAGCGAACAGGAAATCAGAGATATGGCAAAATGGATAAAAGAAAACGTCGGTGATGATGTGCCACTCCATTTTTCCGCTTTTCATCCGGAATATAAGCTTCAGGATTTGCCGCCCACTCCTCCGGAAACCCTGATTAAGGCGCGGCAGATTGCCATGAGCGAAGGTTTGAAATTCGTTTATACGGGAAATATTATTTATCCCGAAGGTGAAACAACTTATTGTCCGAATTCAAAACAAATCGCCATTCAAAGACAGGGTTATATGATAAGCCAAAATAATTTGGTTGACGGCAAATGTTCCGATGGCGAAATAGTGCCGGGAATATGGAAATAATATGAAAAAAGTGATAATTTTTGTTATATTTATATTAGTGGTTGTTGGCCTGGCTTTGGCCATAGACCAAAAATGGTTTATGAAAAAGAAAGAACCGGAAAATAATATATCGAAAAACGAAGAAAATTTACCAATCAGAAAACCAGCAGTGGCTGGAACTTTTTATCCCGGAAATGCGGATGAACTCAACTCAATGATTGACGGATTTTTACAAAAAGCTCAATTGCCAAAATTAGAGCCATATGTTCGTGCCTTGATTGTTCCTCATGCTGGTTATGTGTATTCCGGCCAAGTTGCTGCTTATGCTTATAAGGCTTTAATTGGACAGAATATTACTCGGGTGATTATTATTGGTAACAGTCATCAGGAATATTTTGACGGCGCCTCGATTTATCCCAAGGGATATTTCGAAACTCCCCTTGGCAAGGTTGAAATTGATGCGGACTTTGCCCAAAAATTGATGGATGCCAACGACAAGATTTATTTTCGAGAAAGCGCGCATTTACAGGAACATTCTTTAGAGGTGCAATTACCGTTTTTGCAAAAAGTTTTGCCAGCCTCGGGCTGGAAAATCGTGCCGATAATTCTTGGCAATCAAGAAGGCATAAGCGATATTCTGATCAATGTTTTAAAAAATTTAATCGACGACAATACTTTGATTATTGCCAGTTCGGATTTGTCGCATTATCCGAATTACAAAGATGCGCAATTTTCCGACAATAAAGTAATTCAGGCAATTTTGAGTGGAAAAAGAGAAAACCTGAAAAATACAATTTTTGAATTGGAAGGAAAAGGAATTGCCAATCTGCAGACTTGCGCTTGCGGCCACGATGCAATCGAGATAGTGATGGCTTTAATGGAAGGAAAAACCGCGAAATTATTGAAATCCGCCAATTCCGGGGATGTCACGGGCGACAAATCGCAAGTGGTGGGTTATGCGGCAATTGTTTTTACCAGCGACAAATCGGAAAGCGAATTGAATAAAGACCAGCAAAAAAGATTATTGGAAATCGCCAAACAGGCGGTGGAAACATACGTTAAAGAGAAAAAAGTCATTGCAATAGAAGAAGCTGATTCGATGTTGAACAAACCTCTTGGCGCATTTGTAACTTTAAAAGAAAACGGAGAATTAAGAGGATGTATTGGTTTTTTTGAACCGACAATTCCTTTGTATCAAGTGGTGATTCAAATGGGAATTTCCGCAGCGGTTAATGACCCGAGATTTATGCCAATATCCAAAGACGAATTGAATAAATTGGAATACGAAATTTCGGTTTTAAGTCCATTGAAGAAAGTTGATTCCTGGAAGGATATCGTAATCGGAAAACATGGTGTGCAAGTCAGAAAAGGGGGAAGAAGCGGAGTTTTTCTGCCGCAAGTGGCCACGGAAAATAACTGGGATTTGGATACTTTTATGTCGACTCTCTGTACGCAAAAAGCCGGCCTCGATGCCGGCTGCTGGAAAGACCCCGATACGGAAATTTATGTTTTTACTGCCCAGGTTTTTGACGCAGACAGCGTAAGATAAATTACAAGCAAAAAATTCAAAATTCCCAGCACAATCAAAGTTTCGTAGATTCCGAAAATCGGAAGCAGGAAAATACTTACGAGCGAAGCGCCGAGACAAGAACCGATTAAATCAGCGCCATAAATGATGCCGACTTTTTTAGAGGCATCGTTTTTATTTTCCAGATACAATTTATTGACAATCGGAAATTCGAAACCAATAATAGCGCCGATTAGCATCGCCGAAAGCAGAAAAATTATTTCTATTCCCGCCGATGGTTTAATTGTATTGTTGAACAAAAAATTAAAGCCCAATAACATCAATAAAGAAAAAAGAATTATCAAGCAATGAACTTTAATCAAAGAAATGATTTTTGCTTTACCCAAGTTTTTGAAGGTAAGCCAACCGCCCAAAGTCATTCCCGTCATTAAAAGAGCAATAATCAGAGAAATTTTATAATAAAGATAACCGTAAAAAACCTGGAACCCGAAAAGAATGATTATTTCGATTGCCATTAAAGAAAATCCGGCAGTTGCCATAATGAAGGGGAGTAGCTTTCTGGTATTGTTTTCTCGCTTTCCTCGCGAACCCCAGCGAGGTTCACTCGGGGTTGAGCCCTCCACTCTGTTGCCTTCGGCAACATCCATGCCCGTTTTCGGGCTCAAAACCCGCGAGGAAAACAATACCAGAATACTCCCTAAAAATATAAATATAATAATCCAAATAAATTTTATATTTGTCAGGGATTGGAAGAATTTTGCCAATTTGGGATAAAAGATTGAAATCCAATAAACGAAGTTGTAATAATAACCAATCGGTTTCTGGTCTCGATTGATTTGGGCTTGATTGTTTTCCAAATCATTAAGCAATGTTTTGATTCGGTCGTTGTTTAGGCGGTATTTAAGGTAAGTTTCATTAATAAAATTGGTCTGAATATCCTTGATTATAATTCGAGAATATAATGGCCAGTAATCATAATCAATCTTATCCAACGAGCCGATAAAAAGATGATTATCTTCGGGAAGGATTAAAACCGAAGGAAATACATTTTTTATTGCCTTGAAAATAGAATTATCCAAGTTTTCTATTTCCGGGCCGAAATAATTGGCTGATAGGGACAATTTAATCATAAAAATTCCGTAAGGATAAAGATGGGTTTTTATGTCCTGGAAAAAATCTTCGGTGTAAAACCTGTTAATCAGGGCGGTTGAAGGATTAGGAAGATTGACAATAATAACATCGAACAGATTCGGATTTTTTTTGAAATAATTTCTGGCATCGGCATTGATTATCTTTATTCTTTCGTCATCCAAAATTTGGCGGTTTTCCGATGAAGCATATTTTTCGGTTACAGTAATCATTTTCGGGTCGAGCTCCAAATAAAAAACTTTGCTTGGCCAATGTTTGAGAATTTCTTTCAATGTTCCGTTTATGCCGTTGCCGATTAAAAGTATTTTTTGGGGTTCGCGATGGAAAAGCAGAGGCAGATGGGCTGTTTCTTCGGTCGAGAATCCTTCCTGACTTGTTTCGATTAAAAGTCCGCTTTCATAGAAATTATATTGACTATTCGTTTCGGTTACTGCTATATTTCCGTAAGGAGAATTTTTTGTTTCGATTAGTTTTTGATTCGGAAAACGAAGAGCGTTTATTCGATAATTGATGTTTTGGGAAAAAATCGCAATTCCGACAAAAACAATGGCAAGAATAATGGTTAAATATTTCAAAAAGAGACTTGATTTCGTGATTAAAAACAAAATCAAAAAAACAGCCATCAAATTCAACCAGGCCAAAATAGAAGCGGTCAGAAATTCATTAAAGAGGATAAAAACATAACTGAAAATCAATCCGCCGATAACGAAACCGATGGCTTCGAAAACATAGCTTTTCCCTATAATTTTTTCCAACCCTATTTTTCCCTCAAAAGATTTCCAGAATCTGGAAAATACGGCGAATTGCAGGCCCAAGAGCAGACAAATCGGAGCAAGGACAAAAAAACCGTAAATCAGGCCGGGGATAAGATTGGGAATTTGACCTGTCGGGCCGGAAATCAAAATCCTGGAGATTCGGGATAGGAAAATTTCCAACGGCAGAAAAACAGCGACTAGAATATGGCACCAGACAAGTATTTTCGTGGGCTGATAATTGTTTTTAAAGATTTTATTCAAAAAGATGCTGCCCATCCCAACCCAAAACAGCCAGGAAAACAAAATCCAGCCGATAAAAAATTCATTGCCGTAAAAACTGACGGTTAATTCCCGAATAACCAGCAATTGACCGACAACGGAGGATATTCCCAGGACAAGAATCGAAAAAACGATTGTTTTCTTCATTATCTTTATGTTATAATAGATTTTAAGAAATTAAAAATTAATTTTTAATTTATGGCGAAAATTATTCAACAAAGAGACAAATGTATCGGCTGCGGCACCTGCGTTGCGGTTTGCCCGGCTTTTTGGCACATGGCCGAGGACGGAAAATCAATGCTGAAGGATTCCAAAGATGTCGGAGGCCAAAAATTCGCATTGGACATAGACGACCCGGGTTGTAATAAAGAAGCAGCTTCCAGTTGCCCTGTCCAGATTATCAGCGTAGAATAATATCATCTAACACGTAATAATTAAGACCTTCTTTGAAAGAAGAAGGTCTTTTATTTTCGATTGAAATGTGGTAGGATATGTTTTATTGAGCCCTTGTAGCTCAACGGATAGAGCAATTCCGTCCTAAGGAAAAGATAGGGGTTCAATTCCTCTCAAGGGCAAGCGAAAAACGGGCCCATAGTCTAGTGGTAAAACATCTCCATGGCATGGAGAAGTCGGGAGTTCAACTCTCCCTGGGTCCACAAAAAGGAGGAGTGCCAGAGTGGCCGAATGGGCTGGCTCGCCCCGTGTGAAAACGGAGGGTTGGCAGAGTGGTCTAATGCGCCGCACTCGAAACGCGGTTGGGAGAAATCCCTCAGAGGTTCAAATCCTCTACCCTCCGTTTTCTTACGGGGTTGAGAAAAAACCAGTACCCCGCAGCTGCGGGATCGTGAGTTCGAATCTCACCTCCTCCGAAAAAATTTATGATAAATCTCTCAACGGAAAATTTGATAATTATTATTTTGCTGGCAGTTTTGATTGCCTGGACTATTGTATTACAGATTTGGTTAGCCAAAGTTCAGAAGAAAATGAAAATATTTTTGAAAGGCAAGAAAGTCAAAGACTTGGAAGAAGTGATTTCCGAACAATTAAAAAGAATGCGGGGAATCGAAGGGAATGTGAGTAAACTTTTCCAGTGGAACGAGGATTTGCAGAAAATCGTGAATATAAGCATTACCAGAGTCGGAGTAATTCGTTTCAATCCGTTTAACGATACGGGCGGAGACCAGAGTTTTGCCATTGCATTATTGGATTCCAAAAATAACGGTTTGGTTTTGTCATCTTTACATAGCAGGGAGGGGACAAGAATTTATACCAAGCCGATTGAGAAAGGAACATCGACTTATAATTTATCCAACGAAGAGCAAGAAGCGATTAAAAAAGCGATTAATCCATGATTAAAGAAAAAACAAACAAAAATCTCGAGACGCGGCCACCGATAGTGGTCGTTTTGGGCCACGTTGACCACGGCAAAACCACATTATTGGATACAATCAGGAAGACCAATGTTGCGGCAAAGGAGTCGGGCGGTATAACCCAGCACATCGGCGCTTACCAGATCGAGTATAAGGGAAAGAAAATTACTTTTATCGATACTCCCGGCCACGAAGCCTTTTCCCAGATGCGTTCGCGCGGAGCCAAAGCCGCGGATATCGCGATTCTGGTTGTTGCGGCCGAAGAAGGAGTGAAGCCGCAGACCAAAGAAGTTATTTCCTACATTAAAAATCAGGAAATTCCCGTAATCGTGGCCATGAACAAGATAGACAAACCCCAAGCCAATCCGATTAAAACAACCGGAGAATTGGAAAAGGAAGGATTGGTGGTTGAAGAAAGAGGGGGTAAGGTGCCGACAGTCAAGGTTTCGGCCAAACAAGGAACAGGAATCGACGAACTTTTGGAAATGATACTTTTGGTTGCGGAAATGGAAGAATTGAAAGCAGATGTTAAAAAGCCCGCCAGTGGAGTGGTTATCGAATCTTATTTGGACAGTAAGCGCGGACCGGTGGCTACTTTTTTGGTTTTTGAGGGCGTATTGAAAGTCGGTAATTGGGTAGTTTGCGGAAATATTTACGGGAAAATCAAAAACTTGGAGGATTTTAAAGGCGAAAGATTGGGACAAGCCAGCCCTTCGACTCCAACCGTGGTTTTGGGCCTGAATCAGGTGCCGATTGTCGGAGAAAAATTCGCTGCAGTTGATAGCGAAGAATCTGCTTTGGTTAAATCCACGGCAAACAAAGAGATTAGAACCGGTCCGGTTATTGAAACCCAGATTCAACCCGCAGAGGGCGGGAAGATTTTAAAGATAATTCTTAAGGCCGATGTTCAGGGTTCGCTTGAAGCAATTCAGGAAAATTTATTCAAGATTGATTTCAGGGGAATCGGTTTGAATATTTTGAAAGCCGAAGTGGGAGCGATTTCCGAATCGGATGTTAAACTTGCCTATCCGTCCAATGCCATAATTGTCGGTTTTCGGGTCAAGGCCACGAACAGCGTTTTTGAGATGTCAAAAAGAAACAAGGTGAGAATGAAAACCCATGAGGTAATTTACGAATTATTCGAAGACATTCGCAAAGAGGCGGCCAAGTTATTAGAGCCGGAAATCGAAAGAGAAGAATTGGGAAAATTGAAGGTCATTGCTATTTTCAGAAAAGAAAAATCCAGAATGATTATTGGCGGAAAGGTTACTGACGGCAAAGTTGTTAATAAGGCATCGCTTGACGTAGTCAGGAGTGGAGAAAAAATTACTTCGGGGAAGATTATTCAGCTCCAGCACAACAAAAAGGATATGGCTGAAGTGGAAAAAGGAAGGGAAGCGGGAATTTTATTCGAGGGCGAGCCGATAATCGAAGAAGGAGATATTTTGGAAATTTACAGAACCGAGAAGAAGAAACGTGAATTATGAAAAACAGGATTGAGAGAATCAATAAATTGATAAAAGAAAAAATTGCCGACATCTTACTGAAAGAAATATTTGTCGAGAATGTTCTGATTACCGTGCAAGCCGTCGATACTACGAAGGATTTAAAATATGCTAAAATAAAAGTAAGCGCGATGCCTTTCAATCAATCAGGAAAGGTTTTGAAAATACTGGAAAAACAATCGTCCAATATCCAAAAAATTTTAAATACGATTATAAAAATAAGATTTGTTCCCAAAATTAAATTCGAAATCGACACAAGCGAGGAAACCGCCGATAGAATCGAAAGAATTTTAAGGAAATTAAAAGATTGATGCCGCGGTGGTGGAACTGGTAGACACGCAAGACTTAAAATCTTGTGGCTGAATAAGCCGTGAGAGTTCGAGTCTCTCCCGCGGCATTTTGGGCGGTTAGTTTATCGGTAAAACGTCTGCTTTACACGCAGAAGACGGTAGGTTCGATTCCTACACCGCCCATCACTAAAATGAAATTTACTTATTGGAAAAGAAAAAGGGGCTTTACTTTGGTTGAAATTCTGATAGTTATATCTATTATGGGACTATTGGGTACCATTGTTATGGTAAGTATTGTAAATGCCAAAGAAAAGTCAAAAGTAGCTCAGGCCGGAGCCGTTGCCAGAAACATGAGAATAGCTACGGAATTTTATTATGATGATATCGGTTTTTATCCGCCCGACGTAAATCGGGGCTGGGACCCGGGTTTTATGCAAGCTCTTCCCCTTAATCCTGACACGGGAGACACTACTCTTCCTTCCTGTGATCATTGTCCGCCGAACTGGAATGTTATTGCTCAAAGCAGATGGCGCGGTCCGTATCTCAGGAGTTGGCCCAATTTTACACCCTGGAGGGGAAAATACGATTATAATTATTGGGGCACCATAACTACACGCTACGGTTGTATTGTCCCAGCGGGAATTTATATCGGAGTTCAGGGAGATTACAGTGAGAGCAATACAATCCCGTCTTATGCCGAGCAGATGATGCTTAATCAAGGATACGATTCCGATGGCTGCATTAATGGCGAGTCGCAAATGCTGCTTATGTCTTTAAAAATTTTGTAAATTTTATCTTCGTAAAATTTGCAAAATTTAACAATTATAGTAGAATAAAAATAATTTATGGCCCGATGGCGAAGAGGTAACGCGGCTGTCTGCAAAACAGCTATGCGCCGGTTCAAGTCCGGCTCGGGCCTGATTTTTGCCGGGGTAGCTCAGTGGTAGAGCACAGCACTGAAAATGCTGGTGTCGAGAGTTCGATTCTCTCCCCCGGCACTTTTGCGGGAGTAGTTCAGTAGTAGAACGTCTCCTTGCCAAGGAGAAGGTCGCGGGTGCAAAGCCCGTCTCCCGCTCCAAACAAAAAATACGGCTTCGAAGCCGTATTTTTTATGCCCAGAGCGGGAGTCGAACCCGCACGCCATTGCTGGCACAGCCCCTCAAGCTGTTGTGTATACCAATTCCACCACCTGGGCCTGCTTGCCCACCATAGCCCTGTCTGCCGACAGGCAGGTTTATGCGGAGGCGGGTTTAATTTCTTCTTTGGGTTGGTTTTTTTCTGCTTTCCATTCCACGCCCAATAATTCTTTGGTTTTCATGCGCGCCTTTTTACCGGCGCGTTCACGCATATAATAGAGTTTTGCGCGTCTGACTTTTGAACGTTTGACCAATTCGATTTTTGTAATTGAAGGCATATGTATCGGAAAGGTCCTTTCCACGCCGATTCCTCCGGAAATTTTTCGCACCGTGAAAGTGGCATTCATTCCTTTGCCGTGTTTTTTCGTAATCACCAAGCCTTCAAAAACCTGACTTCTCTCTGCGCCTCTTTTTGTTTTTTCCGCCAATTTTAAGGAGACACGAACAACATCCCCGGGTCGTATGTCGGGAATGTCTTTTTTCATCTGTGTTTCTTTGAACAAATCCAATTTGTTTGTCATAAGTTTTGTAATATTTTATTTAAATCTTCTGGTAATTTCGAATGGAATTCTTTGATCTTACCATCTGGCATTTTAAATTGCAAGTATTCGGCATGAAGAAATTGGCGGTTTAATCCTTCTAAAATCGACTGTCTTTTGAATTTATACTTCTCGTCTCCGGCAATCGGATGGCCAATCGAAGCCAAGTGCACCCTGATTTGATGGGTGCGGCCGGTTTCCGGGGATACTTCCAAAAGTGAATAATTTTTAAATTCTTCAATTACTTCGTATCTGGTGACTGCTTCCCGTCTTTTGCCGATTGGCGCGATGGTTTGACTTCCTCCGCGTTTTCTGGATTTGGAAATCGACTTGGCAATGATTCCCTTTTTATCTTTAAAATTTCCAATCACCAAAGCCAGATATTTTTTGTGAATTTCCCGATTTAAAAATTGGCTTTTCAGCCACGCATAAGTTTTTTCATTTTTGGCTACAACCATCAATCCCGAAGTATCTTTATCTAGACGGTGAACCAATTGCGCATTGGGATATTTGATTTTTAAAAAATCCAGTAATGTGTTTTTTTCGTTTAATACTGGATGGACCAGAATTCCTGCAGGCTTGTCGATTACAACTATATTTTCGTCTTCGTAGATGGTTTTGATATCCATAGCTTGCCCCGTTAAATTTTTATTTATAAAAATTTTTTCGGGGTGGGCGGTAGAGGATTTGAACCTCTGACCTTTACAATGTCAATGTAACGCTCTAGCCAACTGAGCTAACCGCCCGAAATTTGTAATAATTTCTATTTGTATTATAATTTAAATTATAATAATTAATCTTAGCAAAAGGTTGCTTTAAAAGCAAGTTTTTCATCTCAATAAGTTGGCTTATGAAAGATTATAATTCTCCCGCTATTGGGAATGAAATTTCTTGCGTCATGCGCGGTATAGACCCGATTCTTTTGAACGATAATCAAGGATTAAAGCAAAAATTGTTGGACGCTTTAAAACAGGACGGTTTTCATGTCTTGGGCAGAGCGGATTACGAATTCAATCCCAAAGGGTATACGCTGGTAGTGTTATTGGCAGAGTCTCATGTTTCGATTCATACTTATCCCGAATACAATTCGCTTTATTTCGGACTTTACAGTTGCAGAGGAGAGGACGACGGAATAAAAACTTATGAAGTTTTCAAGGAGGGTCTAAAACCAGTCTCAGTCGATTTTATTCAGAGACCAATATCGGTAGGCAAGAAATGATTCAATAGAAAAATTTAAAATCCCCCGTAGTGTGGGGGTTTTAAATATGGGCGCGGATGGACTCGAACCATCGACCCCGGCTTTATAAGAGCCGTGCTCTAACCAACTGAGCTACGCGCCCGGTTTATTTTTTCATCAAATCTTCAAATTCTTTTCTTTCGATGGTTTCTTTTTCGATTAATCTCTTGGCGATGAGAATGAGCTTGGATTTTCTTCGCTTTAAAATTTTGTCAGCGGTTTTTTCGGCATCGCGGATAAATTTTTCCACCTCAACATCGATTTCCCCGGCCACTTTTTCCGAATAATTTCTTCCTTCGGATATTTCTTTACCGAGGAAAATCAATTCTTCCCTTTCGCCAAAAGTAACCGGGCCCATTTTTTCGCTCATTCCGTAGCGGGTGACCAAAGCGTGAGCCAATTCCGAGGCCTGTTTTAAGTCCGAAGAAGCACCGGTGGTTAATTCGTTGAAAATCAGTTTTTCCGTGCAATAACCGCCCAAAAGCACTGCCAGTTCGTCAAGAAATTCGGAACGACTTCTCAAATGTTTGTCTTCGGAGGGAATTTTTAAAGTATATCCGGCTGCTTGGCCACGAGCAACAATGGAAACTTTATGGATTGGATCGGTATTTTTCAGACTTGCAGCGACCAAAGCGTGACCGGCCTCATGATAGGCGGCGATTTCTTTTTCTTTTTTGGATAAAATATGACTTTTTCTTTCCGGCCCGAGCATCACTTTTTCAATCGAATTCAATAAATCCATTTGAACTATGGTTTTTTGATTTTTCCTGGCTGCCAAAATCGCTCCCTCGTTTACCAGATTCGCCAAATCGGCTCCGGAAAATCCGGGAGTTCTTTCGGCCAATTCCCTTAAATGAACATCAGCGGCTAATTTTTTATTTCGGGCATGAATTTTAAGGATTGCCTCGCGGTCATCAATATCGGGCATATCCAAAACAACGCGTCGGTCAAATCTGCCTGGCCTCAATAGAGCGGGGTCCAGGATATCGGGTCGGTTTGTAGCTGCTATCACGATTAAATTGGTGGTCACGTCAAAACCATCCATTTCCACCAAGATTTGATTCAGGGTTTGTTCCCGTTCGTCATGACCGCCACCCAAGCCCGCACCGCGGTGTCTGCCCACGGCATCGATTTCATCGATAAAAACAATTGCCGGAGCGCTTTTCTTGGCCAAATCGAACAAATCACGCACTCTGGCCGCGCCGACTCCGACAAACATTTCCACGAATTCCGAGCCGGAAATGTGGAAAAACGGAACATTGGCTTCGCCGGCCACTGCCCGTGCCAATAAAGTTTTACCCGTTCCCGGCGGTCCCATTAATAAAACTCCACGCGGGATGCGCGCGCCGATATCGATAAATTTTTTGGGGAATTTCAGAAAATCAACAATTTCCTTCAATTCCTCTTTGGCTTCTTTAACTCCGGCTACATCTTTAAAAGTAATTTTTTGTTTTTTATCCGGTTCATTGATTCTGGCCCTTGATTTTCCGAAAGATAAAGCTTGGGTTTGACCTTTTTGCGCTTGGCGGAGCATAAACCAGAGCAAAGCACCGATAAGCAGAAAAGGAATAAGAAACGGCAGAAGATTGTTCAGCCAAAAGCTGAGTCCGGATTCTCCCTTTACTTCCAAATCCACAGTTTCTAATTTTTTGGCATCCACGCCTAAATTTTTAAGAGATTCAGTGAGACCAAGGTCTGTTTCCTTTTGGCTTGTTTTCGAAGATCCGTCAATAAGGTCGATTTGTAGATTGTTGCCGCTTACGGTAATTTTCTTGACCTTGCCGTTATTGATGTCGTTGACCACCTGGTTAAGAGAAACTTGTTCGCTTGATTTGAACGGGCTGGTATAAATGGTAAAAAGCCCGGCCAACACCAGGAGTGCAAAAAAGACAATTAAAATATTTTTGAAAAGATTTTTCATTACTTTTAATAATAGCACATTTGGAAGAGAATTTCAAATAAAAAGAGAGCCCCGACGCACCTTGCGGTGGTCGGGGCGGGTTGGTGGAAAGAGGCGGATCAGCTGATTTGGGCTTCGGTACGGCGCTTCGGGCGCTTGTCGTTTTTCCCGTTGCCGTGAGCGAGTTGGCTTTCGGCGATGAGGTTATTGGCCTCGTCGTCGAGTTCTTTGTCGCCGTTGTCGGGCTCGGTCTTGCTGAGATCCATGCGCTGGGTCAGGGGTTTCTCGTTTTGTTTTCCGAGTTCAGTCGGAAGATAACGACACTGTCCTGCTTCCCAGACCATTTTTCTCGTGGGAAACGAGCGGTGGGCAATGACATAGATTCTGCGGTCATTGTCTTTAGTGAGGATGACATAAAGGTCGTTCTCGGCGGCGAAATTTTTGACTCCATCCCTGTTATAGAAGGGAGCCAATTCTTTCATCGCCTTGTCTTTGCGAAGATATTCGCATACCTGCACAGAGATTCCGTCCTGGTTTCCTCTGATGACCGCATAGTTCTCCATCCTTTCAACGGAAGCGTTTTTCTCTTTCCAGGGTTCAAAGAACCCGCAAAGAAATTCTCCGTTGTTAAGGACAACATTTCCGCCCAGCTCAATGGTTAGGGCGCCCACTTCAGCCAAAAAGGCTTTTTCCATTTTGATAACCTCCGAATGTAATAGGCGAGTCCTTGTGGACTGCCAGCTCCTTTATTAAGGAACTATCTTGATTATACACCCAAAACAAAAATCTGTCAACCCCGGCACTGAATTTTGCGAGGCAATTTAAAAGCGAGGCGCTGCGCGCCTCGCGAGGATATACACGGCAAAATTAGTGCAGGGTTAAAAGCTCTTTTATTTATTTTCTTTTTCCTCTTCCAAAATCGGCTTTAAAGCCATACGGTATTCCGAAGGTTTGATGGATATAATTTTGAAATCGTATTTTTTACCCAATTCCAAGGTTTCTTTCATTTTTTTCTCGGTGCCGAATTCGGAAATATGCGTCAAGCCCTGGATGTTTTTTTCCAATTTTATAAAAGCGCCGAAAGGATTGAATTTAGTGACCTCGCCTTTGACAATTTGGCCGCTTTTATACTTGTCTCTTACTTTTTCCCAGGGATTTTCTTTTAGGGCTTTTGTGGAAAGGGAAATTTTGTCTCCTTCTATTTCCACGATTTCGGCTTTAACTTTGTCTCCGACTTTAAAAAAATCAGCCGGGTTATCGATAATTTGCCAATCGATTTCGGAAATATGAATCAATCCTTCCAATTCGTCAAATTTTACAAAAACACCGAAATCAACTATGCCCGTAATTTCCCCTTCGACGGTGTCTCCCAGTTTGTATTTTTCCAAAGCTTTTTTCAATTTTTTTTCTTCGGCTGCTTTTTCCGAAACAATCAGTTTTTTCTCCCGAGGGTCTAAGTCGATTATTTTCAGTTTAAGAGTGGTATTTATCAGTTTATTCAGTTCGAGAAGAATCTTCTGTTTGTTTCCGCCTTCAACTCTGGGATAGTGGCTGGAAGAAAGCTGTGATACGGGCATAAAAGCTTCGATTTTATCGACCTCGATCATCAGTCCGCCTTTATTGGCTTTTAAAACCTTGGCTTCGATGATTTCGTTGTTTTCCATTTTTTCTCTTAATGCCTGCCATTTTTTCTCTTCACCGGCCTTGAGTAAAGATACCTCGGTATAGCCGTCATCGTTTTCAAGTTCGACGATTTTTACGGTAAGTATATCATTCAGTTTTATATTTTTGAATTCTTGGGGATTTTGCTTGATTTCTTTTCCTAAAATAACTCCGGTTTTGAAATTTTTCAAATCAAGAAAAATCATCTGTGGTTTTATGGCTGTAACCACGGCCTCGATAACGTCTCCTGCCTTGGGAACGTTAAAAGAAACCTTAGCAATAAGGTCGGCCATCAGTCCTAATTTCTTTTCATTGGTGATGCGCATGGTATTTTTCAGTATAAAAGATAATTATTTTTTTGGCAAGGGGTTTTGTAAAAAATAATTTTTATGCTAAAATAAAAATATATGAAGATTGCTTGGTATGGCCAAAGCTGTTTTAAGCTTTTGATTAAAACAAATAATGGCGACAAAATCACCGTCGTCATTGATCCGTTTGACAAGGAAATCGGTTTAACCCCACCGCGAGGCAATGCCGATATCGTGATTGTTTCTCATGATCATCACGACCACAATAACGTAAAAACAATCAGTGGTGAGCCATTTGTTATTGACGGGCCCGGAGAATACGACGTGAAAAAGGTTTTTATCAAAGGCGTTTATTCTTTTCACGACAACAAACAAGGGGAAGAAAGAGGTATAAATACAATTTCGATTATCGAAGCGGAAGATTTGAAAATTTGTCATTTGGGGGATTTGGGACAAAGCGAACTTTCCGACAAGCAATTGGAAAAAATCGGGGAAGTAGATGTTTTAATGATTCCGGTCGGCGGAGTTTACACGATTAACGGCAGCGAGGCGGTAAAAATCATCAATCAAATCGAACCAAGTGTAGTTATCCCCATGCATTATAAGATTTCTGGATTGGACGTCAAACTGAATCCTGTGGATAAATTTTTGCAGGAAATCGGCGGAGAAAAAGAAACAGTTGAAGAATTATCGATTCAGAAAAAGGATTTGACCGAGGAGGAAATGAAGGTGGTGGTAATGAAACCGTTATGAATTTTATCAAAAAAATTCAGCAAAAATCTCAGTCAAGCCGAGTTTTATTTCTCTGGGTTTCGGTTGGTTTGGTAATGTTTGTGATTATAGCCATTTGGCTATTTTCTTTTTCCCATAATATCAATCCCCAGAAAGCCGAACAAGGATTGAAGAAAACAGAACTTCCGTCTTTATTCGAGAGTATTAAAAAGGATTTTTCGTCGATTAAGCAAATGTTTCAAGCCAATTTAAAAAATATTAATTTGGAAGAGGATGAAGGACAATAATAACAATAATAATAATAACAACAGGGATAAGGGTAAAATTCAATTGCGGGAAATCAGCCAGGAAATGAAAGAATCGTATCTCGATTACGCAATGAGCGTGATTATTTCCCGCGCGATTCCCGATGCCCGCGACGGATTAAAGCCGGTTCACCGCCGGATTTTGTATGCCATGAACGAAATGGGCTTGTCGAGCGGAGCAAAATACAGAAAATCGGCAAATGTCACTGGTATTACCATGGCTTATTACCATCCTCACGGGGACATGGCAATTTATGATGCCTTGGCAAGAATGGCGCAGGATTTTTCTTTGCGCTACCCTTTGGTTGACGGTCAGGGAAACTGGGGGAGTATTGATGGTGATGCACCGGCTGCCCAGCGTTATACCGAATGCCGTTTGTCGAAAATCGGCGAGGAAATGCTTAAAGACATCGAGAAAGAAACCGTTAATTGGATTGACAATTACGACGGAACAAGGAAAGAACCGATGGTTTTGCCTTCTCCTTTGCCTGATTTGCTTTTGAACGGCACTTTGGGTATTGCCGTGGGTATGGCGACCAGCATTCCGCCGCACAATCTTAATGAACTGGTGGATGCGATTTGTTATTTGATTGACGAACCGAAAGCAACGATTGAAGACCTTTTCAAATTCATCAAGGGGCCGGATTTTCCCACTGGCGGCGAAATTTACAATAAAAAAGAAATTCTTCAGGCATATGTTTTCGGCAGGGGGCCGGTTCTGACCCGCGCCAAAGCCGAAATTGTCGAAGAGAAAGCTAAATTCAAAATAATTATCAGCGAATTGACGTATCAAACCAATAAATCGGTTTTATTGGAAAGAATTGCCGAGTTGGTCAAAGACAAAAAAATCGACGGGATAAAAGACATCAGAGACGAATCGGATAAAGAAGGCACAAGAATCGTGATTGAACTTAAAAGCGATGCTTTTCCGCAAAAAGTTTTGAATAAACTTTACAAATACACGGAACTGCAAAAAACTTTTCACCTGAATTGCATTGCTTTGGTTGACGGAATTCAGCCCCAGACATTATCTTTAAAGCAATTATTGGTTCAGTTCATTGACCACCGCCAGGAAGTTATTACCCGAAGATTAAAATACGATTTAGCCCGAGCCAAGGAAAGAGTGCACATTCTCGAAGGATTGGCCAAAGCTCTGAAGAATATCGACAAAGTAATCGCCTTAATCAAAAAATCGAAAGACAAAGAAGATGCCAAGACCGGATTGATGAAAACTTTTAAATTGACCGATATCCAGGCCACGGCAATTTTGGAAATGAAACTGCAGACCCTGGCTGCCCTGGAGCGCAAAAAAATCCTGGATGAATTGGAGGAAAAATTGAAAATAATCAAAGAAATCGAAGATATTTTAGTCAGTCCGAAAAAGATTTTGAAAGTGATTAAAAACGAATTGGCGGATATCAGAAACAAATACGGAGACGAAAGAAGAACCAAAGTTTTTACGGCAAAAGTCGGAGAGTTCGCCGAAGAAGATTTGATTCCCGAAGAAGAAACAATTATCACGGTTACCAATACTGGATACATCAAAAGAGTCAATCCAAAATCTTATCGCGCGCAGAGACGGGGCGGTAAGGGAATTATCGGCATCAAGACTAAAGAAGAGGATTTTGTCGAGCATTTCTTTGTTTCCTCCACGCACGATGATTTGCTTTTCTTTAGTGATAAAGGAAAGGTGTATCAGACCAAAGCCTATGAAATACCCGAAGCCACGCGTGCTTCCCGAGGCAGGGCAATAGTGAATATTCTGGGTTTGGCTTCCGAGGAAAAAATCAGCGCCGTGGTTCCCCTGAAAAAAGAAAAACAGAATAATGGTTTCGGAACCAAGTTTTTGGTAATGGTAACTAAAAATGGTATAATAAAGAAAACTGCCGTGGATAAATTTGCCAATATCAGAAAAGGCGGAATTGTTGCCATTGAATTGGAAAAAGATGATAGTCTGCGCTGGGTCAAGGTAACCAATGGAGATGAAGAAATAATGTTGATTACCAGATTGGGTCAGGCAATCAGATTTTCCGAAAAAGACCTGAGGCCAATGGGCAGAAGCGCCAGAGGTGTAAGGGGAATAAAATTGAGAACATTCGGCAAAACCAAGGATAAAGAGGAATTTACCGATGCCGTGGTAGGAATGGAAGTAATCGGTCCGACACTCATCCAAACCAATCCGGAAGTTTTGATTATCAGCAGTAACGGCTATGGCAAGAAAACGCCACTGAACAATTATAAGGTTCAGCATCGCGGCGGAGTGGGGGTTAAAGCGGCCAAAGTAACGGAAAAGACCGGAGCATTGGTGGCTATCTGGATGGTTACTCCGGAAAAAGAAGATTTAATCGTGACTTCGCAAAAGGGTAACGTAATCAGAACCCCGATTAAAACCGTTTCCAGGGTAGGCAGGGTAACCCAGGGAGTAAGAATTATGCGTTTAGACCAAGGAGACAAAGTAGTTTCAATCGCCTGTGTTTAAATTTTATGGTAGGTACCGGAGGATTTCTTCGGCCAGAAGAAGTCATCAAACAATTGAATATCAGGAAAAACATTCAAGTCGCTGATTTCGGCTGCGGCGGAGGTTATTTTGCTATTCCTCTGGCAAAAGCCGCGGGAGAGGGTCTGGTATATGCTTTGGATGTTTTGGAAACCGCCCTTGAGTCTGTCCGAAGTCGGGCAAAACTCCAAGGGCTTTTTAATATCGAGGCACGGCGTTGTAATCTGGAAAATCCCAGCGGTTCTGGTCTGATTATTAATTCCATCGATTTGGCGGTATTGGCGAATATTTTGTTTCAGTCTTCCAAAAAACTTGATATAATTAAAGAGGCGAAAAGAGTTTTGAAAAAAGGAGGAGAAATGGTGATTATCGATTGGCAGCCAGATAAACCTATGGGTCCGCCGAAAGATTTGATTGTATCCAAAGACATAATCAAAAAGATGGCCGAAGAAGAAGGATTGAAATTCAAGAAAGAAATCCCCGTCGATGTTTATCATTGGGGAATGTTGTTCGAAAAATAATTTATGGCACGAAGACAAATTTTAATCATCGTAGGAGGAATAATCGCAATAATTATTGTGGTGGTAATTTTCGGAATGATGTCGAAAAAACCGTCGTGTACGCCGGCTGCTTTGGAAATTTGGGGAGTTTACGACGAGCCAGCGGTTTTTTCCGATTTGATAAAAACCTACGAGAAACAAAACAAATGCGTGAGTGTAAAGTACGTGAAAAAGGATTTCAATACCTACGGAACCGATTTGGTTAATGCATTTGCCTCTGATAAAGCTCCGGATATTTTTATGCTTCACAATACTTGGCTTCCTCAATACAAGGATAAAATCAAAGAACTTCCGGAAACGCTGATGACTTTTCAGAATTTCCTGGATACTTTTGTGGAGGTGGCGGAAAGCGATTTGACCGACACCAACAAGATTTACGGCTTGCCGCTTTACGTCGATACTCTGGCTCTTTATTACAATAAAAATTATTTCAATACCGCGGGGATTTCTTTTCCGCCGGAAACCTGGTCGCAGCTCGTCGATGATTTGGATAAATTAACCAAAAGAAATTCTTCGGGAGCAATCGAAAGAGCGGGGATAGCTTTGGGCACAAGCGAAAATGTCAATCGTTCAACCGATATTCTGGCACTTTTAATGCTTCAGAACGGGACAAAGATGATAAGCGACGACAAAAAATTCGCTAATTTTAATAAAGTCGTTTTATTGGAACAGGGAACGTATTATCCGGGTTCTGACGCCTTGCGTTTTTATACCGAATTTTCCAATCCCTCCAAAAGAGCTTATACCTGGAACAGACAGATGCCTTATTCCATCGATGCTTTTGTCGATGGCAAAGCCGCGATGATGATAAACTATTCGCATCATATTGCCACGATTGAAGAAAAATCTCCTTACTTGAATTTCGGAATAAGCACAATGCCCCAGCTCGACGGAAGAAAATTCGACATCAACTATGCCAATTACTGGGCGGTTAGCGTTTCCAAGAAAACAAAATCCCCGGATGAGGCATGGAAATTTCTGATTTATCTGACCAATAAGGAAAATTCCCAGAAATATTTGGAAAAAACCAAGAAACCCGTTGCCAGAAGAGATTTGGTCGATTGGCAAAAGAATGATTTGCAATTAGGGGTTTTTGCCAAACAATCCCTGATTGCCAAAAGCTGGTATCAGATTGACAGCGGTAAAATCGAGACCATTTTTGCTCAAGCCATTGACTCCGTAGTCTTGGGCACTTCTAGTGTCAACTCTGCTGTCGACACTGCCAATGCCCAGGTTAATTTATTGTTGAAAAATGACTAACATGAGAAAGCTATTGCTTTTTATATTTGTCTGTAGTATTATTTTAATAGGAAGTTCTATCGTGGTAAAAGCACAAACTTGCCCAGAGGGCAAAGTATGTATTCCTAATCCTCTTAATTGTGACGGGGACTGCGATTTTGTGGGCATAATCGACAAATTAACCGAACTTTTGACAACTTTGGCTATTCCCCTGGGAACCGTAATGATTATTATCGGCGGGATTCAATATATGACTGCCGGAGGCAACGAAGAAAGGGCGAATAAAGCCAAAAAAACCCTGCTTTATACAGTTATTGGGGTAGCTATAGTCTTAGCAGCAAAATTTCTTGTCGATATTATTCGGGAGGTTTTACAAAACACAAATCCATAAAAGTTAATTAATTTTAATAAATTTATGAAGCATCTAAAACATTCAATTTCTTTCTTTTTTGCGATAGTTATTTTGTTTTTGCCCTTGTTGGTTTTGGCGCAATGCGCCAATCTTCCTCTGGGCGCTCAACGTACTATTTGCCAGGTAGTGGATGATTTTGGTACCCTTCTTTATTATACCGGCATAGCTTTGGCAATAGTTGTAGTAATTTGGTCTGGAATAAGGTATATGACCGCTGGAGCGGATGAGAGCAAAGTAGGTAATGCCAAAAAAACCCTGCTTTATGGTTTAATCGGCGCGGCAATAGTTTTTGCTTCTTATTTTATACTTGGGTTATTGCAAGATCTTTTAGAGCATTACGGCGTCACATAATTTGATATATTAGATTAAAAATTCTTAAAGGTCGAGGATAAATTAATATTAATTTAAAATCGTTCTATGAAAAAAGCTTTATATGCTGTGTGTGGATTATCGCTTTTAGCGTTGCCATTGATTGCCTTCGCTCAAGGAACAGATCCGGTAACTGCAATCTGTAGTATCCTGGAAGTGGTGAAGACGATTCTTTTGGCTGTTGGTCTCGGTATAGCTGTAATCATCCTGATTATTGGTGGTATCAAATACATGACCTCTAGCGGTGACGCTGAAAAAGCAGGTGGTGCAAAGAACATGATTATCAATGCCATTATCGGTATTATCATCATTTTGGCAGCGGCCTTTATTCTGGCTTTAGTTCAGGGATTGTTGGTAAGAAGCGGTATCCAGATGTTCACCAACCCGTGTACTCCTTAAGTTGTATAGCAGTGTAACTTAAATTAGAAAACTTGTATAATTCAAGCTTTTAAAAGCTGGTAATATTGCATTACCAGCTTTTAATTCCCCCCTTCACCTTCAATTATAAAGATGGGAGATTGATTTTTGAGAAATTTCAGGTTAAGATATTTGTATGCCGAGGTGGCGGAATTTGGCAGACGCGCTGGGTTTAGGACCCAGTGGCCGCAAGGCCTTGCAGGTTCAACTCCTGTCCTCGGCACAAATTAAAAAAATGACCTTTCGGTCATTTTTTATTCCAGTGGATTTTTTTTCCGCCCGAGGCGGACCAGCCTTGGGCTGGCTACTCCAATGGATTTCTTTCCACGGGATACAAACTGGGCGATTTGTAAATCGAATTGAATGTTTTGTCGATAACCAGATTTCCGTTTTTGTCATAAACTTTTTGAATAAGTTTTGTTTTCATCGAACCGTCTGCGTTTATATCGTATTGCGTCGGCCCCTCGATAACAACTTTTCTTTCGTCGCTCGTGCCGTAAAACTCAAAAGATAGCTCCTGGCCATTGATTTTTGCTTGGATAAGAACATATCCCGGTGTATTGTTGATAAATTTAAGGTCTGGCGAAGGCGGATAAATCGTGGCGTCAAACCCCTGAGGATTGTAATATTTGACGGGAAAAGCATGAGGATAGCGTTCGGTAATTTTTAATCCTGCCAAAACCGCTGCTCTGAAGAGTGTAGTAGAAACCTGACAAAGTCCGCCGCCGTATTCGGGAACAGTCTTATCTCTTTTAATTACCAATTCCGGCTCGTATCCTTGTTCCGGTCCAACATCACCCAAAAAATTATTAAAAGAAAATTCTTCATCCGGCTTTATTAAAGCTCCGTTAAATTTAGCTGCTCCCACTTTAATGTTGTGCATGCGGTTATTCGGAGAACCAGAAAAATTTGAGCTCCCGCTAGCCAAAAAAGTGGTTATTCCCATGTTGTTGATGCTTTCCGAGGTAATTTTCGGCTTGATAGTGGTTGTTTCGAGTTGGATTTTTCCATTAGCCGGCGGATTCAAAATTCCCTGTTCCAGAATCGGAATATTGTTTTCCGTTTCCAATATTTTGCCGTCTTCCGATAAAGCGAAAGCAAGGACCCGATTATCTTTGAATGTAAATACGGCATCAATCGGTTCATGGTTTATTGCGGGAGCCAAAGCAACAAGATAATCTCTGGTTTTTTGGATGTTTAACTCTATTCCCAAAATTTTGTTATTCGATTTCTTCGGGTCCGATATCGGCTTGAAGTCAATAAGGGATAAAAGTTCTTCCTTGTTTATTTTCCCGATTTCTTTATTGTCTTCCGTGATGATTTTAATCGGCAATGCCGCCAAAAGAGATTTTGCTTTTTCATAAGCATTTTGGGTTTCCGATTCGACTACTTCGGGATAGTCCTTAATCAGGTTCAATTGAATATCTTTTCCGTTAAAATCATTTATAATTTTTGCCAAATCTTTTTTGAATTTATCCTTATCTATGATTACGCCGTTTTTGCTGACGGTAACAACAAAATCTTTTTTTGTTTCGTCGTAAATCAATAAACTGTTTTGGGCCGGTTGATGAATGGAGGAAAGATTATTTTGAAAAAAGCCTTCCAAATCGTCGTCATTTATTTGCCACAATGGTTTGAAATTGTATCCAAAAATAGATTCGAGTTGCCACCAGGCGCTGAGCAGGAAATTTTTTCTTTGATGGCTGTAATCGAATACGTTTTTTATCGTATTCTCCGTGTCTATTTTTATTCCCAGATTTTTGGGTGCGGTTTGCCAATGTGAATTTTTATAGGTTAAAAACAAATCCTGATTCAGGAACTGCTCGCTGGCTTTGTTCAGTTTCTCCTGGGCATTTTCTACGGTTAGTCCACCGACGGAGATTCCGGCTATTTTTGTTCCCCAGCTCATTTTGTTGGCATTGACGACGCTAAAGGCAAAAAGCAAAACGACGACAATCAAAAAAACCACGACGCCGATTAAAACGTTGCGTAGACGAATGAGTTTATCGAGTTTTTCTTTATGAATTCTGATTTTCATATTCCATTATAATCATAGCTTATTTGGAAAAATTTTGATATAATAAGAATAATTCTATGGTCAAAAGATTATTGAATCACAGTTCGAAAACAGTTCTCTCGGCTGCTTTTATTTTGGCTGTTACCGCCTTAATCAGCCGCATTTTGGGCCTTTTTAGGGATAGATTATTGGCGGGGAAATTTGGCGCGGGAAACGAATTGGACATATATTTTGCCGCTTTTCGTTTACCGGACTTGATTTACAGCATTCTGATAATGGGTGCGGTCTCCTCGGCTTTTATTCCGGTTTTTGCCCAGTACTTCAAAAAAGACGAAAAACAGGCCTGGCGATTGACTGGCGGACTTTTCAATTGGGTGCTTTTGATTTTAATGGGGTTATCATTGATTTTTATTTTTTTTGCGCCCTGGATAGTTTCTCTGATTGCTCCGGGGTTTTCTGGCCAGAAAAAAGAGATGACCATAATCCTGACGAGAATTATGTTTCTTAGTCCTTTGCTTTTGGGAATGAGCAGCATACTAAGCGGTGTTTTACAGTATTTTCACCGCTTTTTTATTTATTCTTTGGCGCCGATAATGTATAATCTGGGAATAATTTTCGGTATCGTGTTTCTGGCTCCGAGAATGGGTTTGGTTGGTTTGGCTTGGGGCGTGGTCTTGGGTGCGTTTTTACATTTCTTAATTCAATTGCCAAGTGCGCTTTATTCGGGATTTAAACTGAACATAAATTTGAAATTTCATGAAGGAATCAGAAAAATAATCAAACTTACGATTCCCAGAACAATCGGCTTGGCTGGTTTTCAAATCAATTATGTGGTGATTACGGCAATCGCCTCAAGTTTGGCGGTCGGCAGTATCGCTATTTTCAATTTGGCGAATAATCTTCAGTATGTGCCCATAGGAATTATCGGGATTTCTTTTGCCATGGCGGTTTTTCCCAGATTGGCCGATTCTTCGGCTGAACAAAATAAGGAAAAATTCTCCAGGGATTTTTGTTCGGTCTTCGGTCAAATTCTTTATTTGGTTTTGCCGATTACGGTTTTGTTTTTTATTCTACGCGCCCAGATTATCAGATTGATTTTGGGCACGGGGCAATTCGGCTGGGTTGATACGAGATTGACCGCGGCTGCTTTGGGAATTTTTTCTATCAGTGTTTTTGCCCAAAGCCTGATTCCTTTGGTTTCTCGGGCTTTTTATTCGTTTCACGATACAAAAACGCCGGTTTCAATCAGTTTGATAAGCATCGGCCTGAATATCGGCTTGAGCTTCGGTTTGGTTTGGGCTTTGAACAATGTCAATATATTTTCTCGTTTTTTCTCAAATGTTTTCAAGTTGGGCGGGATCGATCATTTTTCCGTCTTGGGACTCCCTCTGGCTTTTTCTCTGGCCAATATTTTTAACTTTTTTGTTTTGATGAAATTTTTCAATCAGCGGATTAAAAACTGGAATTTAAAGCTGATTTTAGATTCTGTTTATAAAATTATCGCATCCTGTATTTTGATGACCGCGGTGATTTATATTTCTTTGCGCATCACAAATTTGTTTGTCGACAACAGAACTTTTGTCGGTTTATTCATCCAGACAGCGGTTTCTGCCGGAATCGGGATAATGATTTATTTTTTGGCTTCCTTGTTTTTAAAAATTCCCGAACCAGTATCTTTTATCAAACGTTTATTCCGTCTTAAAACTAATGAACCAATAATTCAACCAGATGAGCCAAAGCAATATTCGTAATTTTGTTATTTTTGCGCATATCGACCACGGGAAGTCGACTCTGGCTGACAGATTTTTGGAAATCACCAAAACCGTTGACCCGAGAAAAATGCAGCCGCAGTATTTGGACAGGATGGCGATTGAAAGAGAAAGGGGAATTACCATCAAAATGCAGCCGGTAAGAATGGATTGGAGGGGCTATATTCTGAACTTAATCGACACCCCTGGCCATGTCGATTTTTCTTACGAGGTTTCAAGGAGCTTGGCTGCTGTCGATGGCGCGATTTTATTGGTTGACGCCACTCAAGGGGTTCAAGCTCAAACTTTGAGTAATTTGGAATTGGCAAGAAAAGAAAAATTGGCAATCATTGCGGCAATCAATAAAATCGACTTACCCACTGCTGACGTCGAGAAAACCACAAAAGAAATAGTGTCGCTTTTAAACATAAAAAAAGAAGAAATTATTTTAATTTCCGCCAAAACCAATGAAAACGTGGAGAAATTATTGGAGAAAGTGATTGCGAAGGTGCCGCCGCCGGAGGCAACGGCACAGAGCGACCTTCGGGCGCTGATTTTCGATTCGGAATACGATTCTTACAAAGGCGTGATAGCTTATGTGAGAATTTTTAACGGTCAGGTCAAAAAAAACGACAAGATATTTTTAATGCAGTCAAAGGCAAAAGGCGAAGCGTTGGAAGTCGGTTATTTCAAACCCGATTTATTCCCCGCCCTTGAATTGAAAGCCGGTGAAATCGGCTACATTGCCACTGGATTGAAAAAAATCGAAGATTGTAGGGTTGGCGATACGGTTACTATCCAGAATCTAAGCCATAAAGTCGAGCCGTTAAAAGGTTATCACGAGCCGCAGTCGGTTGTTTTTGCCAGCTTTTATCCCATAAACAGCGACGATTACGATTTATTGAAAGACGGGCTGGGGAAGTTGAAACTGAGCGATGCTTCTTTGAATTATCTTCCGGAATCCTCGGTTGCGCTTGGCCGAGGATTTCGCTGCGGATTTCTGGGCATGTTGCATCTGGAAATTATCAGCGAACGACTGAAAAGAGATTATGGTTTGGATTTGGTGATTACATCACCAAGCGTGGTTTACAAAAAAATTGACCAAGGCCTGGAAGAGCCGCGAATCGAGATGGAAATTATCGCCCCTGGCCAGTATCTCGGTCAGATAAATAATTTATTGGGCAATTTTCCCGGAGAATTTAAAGGCACGAAATGGCTGACCCAAGAAAAAATACTTATTATTTATGAAGGGCCTTTGGATATAATCTTACGGGGATTTTACGACAAGCTGAAAAACGTAAGTTCCGGTTATGCCTCGATGGGTTATAAGTTGATTGGTTATAAATATGCCGATTTGGTGAATTTGGACATTTTAATCAATAGGGAAAAAATCGAGGCATTTTCCAGGGTGGTGAGAAAAGACGACGCCTACAAAGAAGGCAAGAGAATGGTCGAACTACTGAAAGAAAGTTTGCCGAATTATCAATTCACTGTGCCGATTCAGGCTGCGGTTGGCGGAAAAATTGTTGCCCGCGAAACGAAAAAAGCAATGCGTAAAGATGTCACGGGCTATCTTTATGGCGGAGACGTCACGAGAAAGAAAAAATTGTTGGAAAAACAAAAAAGAGGAAAGAAAAAAATGGCCCAGTTTGGGAAAATCAGTATTCCGCCGGATGTGTTTTTGAAGGTTTTGAAAAACCGTTAATAAATTTAGCAAAAAGTTAATAAATTTAGCGGAAATAAAAACAACAGGACCAGAATCCTGTTTGTTTTTATTTCGAAAAAAACCGGACTGTTTACGGAGCTCTTAACGTATCGTCTCTTGTTTCCAATACGCCGCTATTCGCCATAATGTAGAACATATTGTCGATAAACTGCCAGATTTGTCTTGTACCTTTTCCGATAATCGTGAAATCATAACCTATGCAGCCGGGATTATTTATCGTCGGCTGACCAGCCGGCAAATTGCCGAGATTCCAGATTATCTTATCGCCATTATCCGTGCCTCCGCCGTCAATTTTGTTTATCCTTATGGCTGTTTGGTCATAGTCGCTGATAATCGTCACATTCGCAAAACCGAACGCAGTAGGATTGAAATAACTTATATTATATCTTAAACCATCGCCGAGCGTAGGCACATAATCACCGGCAATATCTTTCACGATATAATAAATTCTTTTTGCGTAGATGGTGTTGCGCAGAGTTATTGTTAAAGGATCGTTCATGCTTTCGGTTTCTGCTTCTTTTGAAGAAATAGTTATTGTATTGTAGTAATGGACAACAAGAAAAGGAGATACCTGACCAAGGGCGGGTTTTATCAATTTTTCCAATAATCGGCCAATAAAAGTTTTTTCAACGGGAATTTCGGTTAAAAGTTTCGTAAAGTCGGTTGTTAAGATAAAATTATACGATACGGTTGTTGATTGTTTCGAATTCAAGTTTCCGATATTCCAGGTTATTTTATCTTTGTCATCAACGCCATTGCCGGAAATATTACTGATTGAGTCCGAGGCAATCTGATTCTGGTCGTAATCGACAACAATAACCAGGTTGGAAATATTTGTGTCCGAGGTATTGGTATAAGTGAGAGTGTATCTGATTGTATCTCCGGGAGAAATGCCCTGCGGGTCAATATCGGTTATCAAATCATATTTGCTGGTCATGGCATTGGGCAGGGAAATTTTGACAATCGGACATTGTAAATCCCAGGCATACCACGGGAAAGGAAGTATTCCCGGCTTGAGCAGTAAAACAATGATTGCATCGATAACGAACCAGGCAATAACCGCAATAATAATCGCGGTGAGCGCTTTGCGAATGTATCTTTTTCCGATAGTGGCGATTCGGGTGCCGCGGCTGACCAAAATTATTATCGCGCCGATAATAATCAATAGAATTCCCAAGGGTACAAGCACTTTCACGATAAAATCAGTCACGTTTCTGACCAAAAACATAAAATGGCAAAGCTGACAGCTTGGCATATTTTCGCCTCCGCAAGGCACTAAACCTGTTCCCAGAGCTAAAGCGGGAGCAACTGCGAAAAAGAAGAATGCGAAAAGAAAAATTATTGTTTTGTTTGCTTTGTTCATTTTAGATTGTCGAATGGCTATCGAGTTGTTCGAAATAAAAATTAAAATTTTGGTTGGATTTCCACGGCGACCAGTCTCCAGCCGAATTTTTTACCCTGATTTGCCAGAAATATTTTGTTCGTTTCATTAAATTTGATAGTGCGTCAGAAGAAAATATATATTGTTGACTGGGATTTATTATTTCGTTGGTATCTAAAACCGGGGAAGAAAAATCCGCATTGTCGTCTATTTGGATATGGAATGATGTTTGGGGTAGGTTGCTGACATCGGAATAACTCCATTTTAAGGTGAGGTTAATGTCGGGGCAGAATGTCCAAACAACATCGCTCGGGCTCGCGATTGGCAAAGCTTTAAGCTCGATTGTCCCTCCTTCGACCCAGTCAGACCAGTTGTTGGCATCGTCTTTCACCCGATACCTCAATTTATAGCGATGCCCGTAAGAACCGGTGTAGGTGAAACCAACTACGGAAGCAGGATAATTCTGCCAAGCAGCGTCGTCAATACTAACCTGCAGACTTCTTTCCGTCACGCCGGAACAGTCGTCGCTGTCGGATAAATTGACCGTAAAAGTAGTGGAATTAACTGTGCCAGTAGCATAATTGATGCTGGCCGATGGTTTAACCACGTCAATTTTGGTAATATAGCCGGGATCGGACCAGACCGACCAATTGCTGGCATTGTCTTGAACCCGATAGCGGAATTTATAGAAATAGCAGTTTTGGCCGGTAAAAGAAAAATCATTGATAGTGTTGGCATGACTTGACCAAATCGGCCAGGTTGTAGTATTTTTTGATTTGCTTTGTATCTCCACATTGCCTTGACTTATTGTTCCGCCCGGGTCTTCCTCAGTAAGAACAACATTAAAAGGATTATAGTTAATCCATTCATCGGGATAGCTGATTGAAGCAGTGGGAATAGAAATATCAATACAGAGTTCTCCGCCTTCGGCAAAATTTGACCAGTTATCGGCAGAATCTTTTGCCGTATAACGGAATCTGTAACATTGGCCAGGAGAACCAATATAGGGGAAATTACTTGTAGTTCTTCCGTTATTGGCCAAACCTTGGTCTGTCCAAGTGGCTCCGTGGTCGAGACTTACATCGACATTACCCTCGTTTATTTCCGAACAGATATCCGCGGCACTCAGATTAACATTGAAATTAGTATAATTGACAGTGCCCGTAGGATAAGATATGGAACACGTAGGCAAATCTTCGTCTACTCTTACTCGCCACCAGCCCGACCAGTTACTGAATAAATTACAGGTATCTTCGGCTTGTGTCTGCCACCATTCATCAATACAGGTTCCTCCTAAATTAACCGGACCCCATTGGCTGGAATTTCCACTTGCTACCCAATTTCCCACACCATCGGGATTATTCATAAGATTGAAATGAACCCTGATATTCCCTCCTTCCGGATTTATGCTTGTTGCCTGAAAAGTCGGGTCATAATTTATCCAGCTGTTATTATTGGGAGCGATGAGCGTCGGAACATTTGGCGGATTATCGCAGCGGGAATCGCAATTGACATCGTTGTGAGCGCAAGTTCCACTGGAGCAATAGAAATCGCGATAAGTGGAGCCCGAACATCCGTCAGAAGTATTGCAGTCGGTAGTTCTTCTTTCTTCCGTATAAGGATTATCGAAACAGGAACCGCTGTTACAGCCCCGAGTATGGCAGGTTCTGCATTCTTTTATAAAGTCACCGTCACATCCGCACGCTGTCCAATTGTCGCACGAATTTGTTCCGCAATTGGTGGTGGTTCTTTCTTCGGTATAAGGAGTATCAAAACACGCGCCGCTGGCACAACCCCGATTATGGCAGGTTCTGGTTTCTCTGATGAGATTTCCGTTACATCCGGCATTTGTCCATGCTTCGCAATAATTTATTCCGCAGTCAATTCCTTGTTGGAAATTAGTAGTCGGAGTACTGGTGCAAGCATCGTTGATGCAACCTTTAGCAGTACAATCTTGGCAATTCTTTTTATATCTGCTATCCTGACAACCGCACTCATACCAAGTACCGCAACTGCTGTCCCCGCATTCCTCTCTGATATTGTTGGTTCTGCTTCCACAGGCATCTATCCAATAGCGGTCATTATTGTAGCAAATTGAAGAAGCTTGAAGATTGCAGGTGCAATCGGTTACGCATTGGGTTAAGTCGCAATCATCGAGGCAAGTTCTACTTTGCCACATTTGATTTGCAGCACAGCCTCCTTGAGCGCAGCCTCTGTTTACCCAGGCAGTGCAGTGACCATACGGTTCTTCAAAGCAATTAAGGACGCAATAGCCGGGGCCCGTTGCACAATAAAAAGCGCCATCATTGCCCGGATCATTACAACACTCAGAACTTCTGGTAGGCGTTCCCGCTTCATTTCCACTACAAGGATAAAAATATCTGCCGCAACACTCGTTATTCTTGCAGCTCATAAGATAAGTATCGCCATATCTGGGAGTAAAGCAGTCATCGCGACTAGAACAATACGAGTGAAGGGGTTTTACGCAGCGAGCATTAATACACTCCAGTCCATTACCAGATTGAGAGCAAGCGTAACCTACATCCGAACACACTTGGGCTTTTGCTGAATTGGAGGAAATAAAAAATCCCAGAACCAAAGTAAAACCAAGTATGGCTAGGATTTTTATGCCGAATTTTGGAGAAATTCGTCCCATATATCTATTATAGCATTTTCACATATTTATTACAACACTTTCATATTAAATGGTATAATATAAAAATATGGATCAGAAAAAATTTACAAAATTAGCAAGAATATTTTGGTTTATCGCAGTAATCATCACGGCTTTAAGCATGATTGCCTTTTTGATAATTCCCTTAATAAGATGAAGGAGAATTTTTTTTATTCGAAATCTTTTATTTTCGGATTATTGATTGTTTTTATTTTATTGTTTGTCGCCGCAGGACGAGAGGCTTATCGCAGTTATAAAATCAATCAAGAGGTAAGGAGCCTGCGGGAAAAACTAGAAGAATTAAACAAAAACAACTCGGAATTAGCCGAGATGGAAAAATATCTTCAATCCGACGAATTTCTGGAAAAAGAGGCACGCTTGAAATTGAACGTGGTCAGAGAAGGAGAAAAATTGGTAATTATTAAGCAGCCGGAAGGAGCGGTGGTAGTTGAAGAAAAACAAATTGCAGAAGAAAAAGAGACTCCGAATATCCAAAAGTGGTGGAAGTTTTTCTTCGGCAAGAGATGAATGGAAAAAGATTATATTAAAATCGGGTTTAGCCGAGACATAAAAAATCCGAGAGACAGAAGATTATTCAGGTTTTTGGAAATTCTTCCCGGAGTTTTAAGCTGGGGAACACTTTTATTGATGATTTTTCTTTCCTGGAAGCGACCGATATGGGTGGCTTTTTTTATTATCGCTTTTGATATGTATTGGTTTTTGAAAACGATTTTTTTGGCTTTTCATCAGCAGTTTTCCTATCAAAAATTGAAAGAAAATCTGAAAATCGACTGGCTGGCAAAATTATCCGCCCAAGGCGGATCCGCCTCGGGCGGAAAAAATAATAATTGGCGTGATATTTACCACTTGGTGATTTTGCCGACTTACAAGGAAAAATTGGAAATAATCAAATCAAGCCTTCGGTCATTAGCCGAATCAAAATATCCTTTGGACAAAATGATTGTAGTTTTGGCCACGGAAGAAAGAGCGGGTGAATCGGCCCAAGAAATAGCCCGAGAAATAAAAAAAGAATTTGCTGACAAATTCTTTCGTTTTTTAATCACCGTCCACCCCAAAAATATCGTCGGGGAACTGGCGGGAAAAGGGGCGAATGAGACCTGGGCCGGCAAAAAAGCCAAAGAATTGATTGACGAGTTGAAGATTCCTTACGAAAATATCATTGTTTCTTCTTTCGACATCGATACCCAGGTTTATCCCGATTATTTCGCTTGCCTAACCTATAATTATCTGATTTGTAAAGACCCGATGCATTCCAGTTTTCAGCCGATTCCGATTTACAACAATAATATCTGGGATGCGCCGGCGATTTCTCGGGTCGTGGCTCTCGGCGCGACTTTCTGGCATATGATTCAGCAGGTTCGACCGGAAAGAATGTCCACTTTTTCCTCGCATTCGATGAGTTTCAAGGCGATTGTGGAAATGGATTTCTGGCCAACAAAAAACGTTTCCGAGGATTCCAGAATTTTTTGGCAGTCGCTTTTGTTTTACGACGGCAATTATCGCAACATCCCCTTGTATTATCCGGTTTCCATGGATGCCAATTTGGCCGATAATTTTTTCGAGACAACCAAGAACGTTTTCAAGCAGCAGACGCGCTGGAGTTGGGGAGTGGAGAACGTGCCCTATTTCACTTTCGGCTGTATAAAAAACAAAGCAATGAGACTAAGAAAGAAAATTTATCATTTATTTTATCACTGGGAAGCTTTTTGGTCTTGGGCAACCAATTCTTTGATGATTTTTATGCTTGGCTGGCTGCCCTTATTTTTGGGAGGAGGAAGTTTTAATCGTACGGTCATTGCCTATAATTTGCCGAGAATGACCCGTTCGATTATGACTATAGCGATGGTGGGATTAATACTTTCCGCTTTTTATACTTTACGGCTTTTGCCGCCGCGACCGGAAAAATACAAGTCCAGAAAATATATCTTCATGGTTTTGCAGTGGATTTTGGTGCCCGTGGTGACGATTGTTTTCGGCGCCATTCCCGCTCTGATTTCTCAGACTCGTTTGATGTTGGGCAAGTATATGGGGTTTTGGGTGACCGAGAAAGAAAGGAAGTAAAGATATCGGATTTATTTTCATGTCGACACGTGTCGGCCGCTCCAGCGAGCGGCCGCACTAATTCTCGGCCGAAATTTCGCCTGCGGCGAAAACCATGCTTTCGACCTGCGAAGTTGTCTCAGTAAAAACAAATCCGATATCAGAAGCGAAAGGAGAACGAAAGAAAAAATCCTGCCAAAAAACTTGACAGGATTTTTAGATGGGTGTACTATATAAATAGTTCTTTCTATTGAAACAATGGAGGGAAAATTCTAAGAAAAAGGAGATTTAAGATGAATTTAACCGAAAATGAATCCAAGGAAAATTGGCCCATTTATCAATGCCCAATGTGTCAGAGATATCAACAGATTGGGGGTCGTTGCGTACATTGCGGATTCGAAGGTGTTGTAAAGAAAGAAACCAAAACTATAGCCGAGTATTGCCAATTATTGGGAACACACGAATTTAAAAAAGTAGGAGAGACACATAAAGTCAAAAAAGTGAAACATTATTCAGGTTGTACACCCAAATTTTTTGGCAAAGGAGAGCACAAGCTAAATCCTTTCTACTGTTACTACGGCGATGAAGTTTTCAGATGTATTCGTTGCGGTGAGAAAAAAGTTAAGATGGGGAGTGTTCAGAATTACGATGAACCCAAATACGATGGTTGGGGCGAACAGCCGCAATAGAATATTTTGGGGTTTAGAGAATTAATCTTTGAACCCTATTTTTATTCCAAATGGATTATTTGTTTGAATTGGGAAAGTTTTTCGGGAAGCAATGAATAAAATCTTAAACAATGATATAATTCAGTTATGTATATTTATCTTGACGAATCATTCAGTTTAAAAAGAGGCGAGAAAAACCAGTTTTTAATAATTGCTGGTTTTGCCACGCAAAATCCGAAAAAGATTGCCAAAATTTATAGAAGAATAAAAAGACATACCCTGCCTAAAAAATTCGTAAATTTGGAAATAAAAAGCACCAATCCGATTGCAGATTATGCTTTAAAACCAAAATTATTTTCCGAATTAAATAAAACCGATATCCAAATTTATGCTATTTCTCAATTAAAGAACCAATTACCTAAAGAGTATTTTGATAAAGAAAAACTTCTATACGAGAAACTTTATTTAGATCTTTTAAATTATCTTTTGGTTAATGAATGGAATTATTTTGATAATAAAGTTGTTATTGTAACCTTGGATACTTTTAAACCAAAACAATTAAAACGAGGTGATATCATAAATTCACTTAAAAAAGAATTGAGGAATAAGTATCCGGAAAAGAACTTTTCGATATCATTTGAAAATTCGGCCAAATTTTTGACCCTTCAATTGGCGGATCAGATTTGCGGCGTATTTTATCAATTACTTCAGGAAAACCAAACCTGGTTTAAGATGATTGAGCCGAAATTAAAAAAGATAGTGACCAATCCACTATCCCCTTATAAAAAAGAGTAGCCCAACTGCTCGTACTCTATTCGTCATTGGTTCGAATTTCTCGATACCTCAGAATAGCGTCAGTTGGGACTTACTACTTCTAACTTTAATTATACTCGTAATAAATCCCCTGTCAAGTATAAATTATTCCAAATGGATTATTTGTTTGAATTGGGAGAGTTTGTCACCCAGCAAGGGGTGATATTTTAAATCCGGGTCTTGGGAAAGGAGCTGGCCAGCGTGGTCGCGGGTGGATTTTACGAGATTGATATCTTTTAAACTATTCATCGCCAAATCGGGCAAGCCGGATTGTTTGACACCGTAAAATTGTCCGGGTCCACGAATTTCCAGGTCCTTTTCCGCCAACTCAAACCCATTTTCGCATTTTTGTATAGCGCGTAATCGAGCAGTAGTTTCGCCGGACGTTGAAAAAAGAAAACAATATGATTGGTGTTCACCTCTGCCAACTCTGCCTCTGAATTGATGCAGTTGCGCCAAGCCGAATCTGTCCGCTCCTTCGATCATCATTACCGTGGCATTGGGCACGTCTATTCCCACTTCGATTACCGATGTCGAAACCAAAACATCGGTTTTTTTATCCTTAAAATCGGTCATGATTCTTTCTTTTTCTTTGGATTTTATTTTTCCGTGCAGCATTTCGATTCTTAAATCAAGGAATATTTTGGTTGCCAATTTTTCGTATTCTTCTTTCACCGCTTTTACCTCCGCCCACAACAATTTTTTCGCATCCAATTTAAGTTGCCCATTTTCGTTTAATTCCGAATTATTTTTATTTGCCGAAGGTTCGATACGCGGGCAAATCACGAAACATTGTCTGCCTTTTTTGATTTCTCTGCGGATAAATTCATATGCTTGCTCTCTCTGTTCGGGCGGAACAATTTTGGTGATGATTTTTTGTCTGCCTTTGGGCATTTCATTGATGAGGGAAATATCCAAATCGCCGTAAATAGTCAAAGCCAAAGTGCGGGGAATGGGAGTGGCAGTCATCGAAAGCAAATGAGGTATTGTTTTTGAATTGTGAAGTAAGGTTGCGCGCTGTTCCACTCCGAACCTGTGCTGTTCGTCCACAATTACCAATGCCAGATTTTTAAATTTTACGGTTTTTTGTATCAAAGCATGAGTGCCGATAACAATGTTCGTAGTTTGGGAGAATTTCTTTTCCGCACCGGTCAATAATCCGATTTTCAGATTGAATTTTGACAGTAATTTGTTGATTTCCTTGAAATGTTGCTGTGCCAGAATTTCCGTTGGCGCCATAAAAGCCACCTGAAATCCGGCTCGAGTAACTTCGAGGCCGGCCATTGCCGCAACCACGGTTTTTCCCGAACCCACATCTCCTTCCAAAAGTCGATTCATTGGTTCGTCTTTTCCTAAATCCAGAAATATTTCCCAAGCGGATTTTCTTTGGTCATCGGTTAATTTGAAGGGCAAACTGTCAACGAATTTTTTAATCAGCTCTTTATTAAAAGGAATCTTGAAAGCATTTTCTTTTTGCAGGTTTTTTCTTTGTTTCAGAACCAATACTTGCAGCAAAAACAATTCTTCGAAAGCGAATCTTTTTTTCGCCTCTTCTGCCAGTTTGAGATTGGCCGGGAAGTGAATATTTTTTAAGGCCGTGGTTAGAGGGGGCAGTTTTTCTTTTTTCAGGACATCCCAAGGCAAAAATTCCTTCAATTGATTGGCAAGCGGCAAAATCAGTTTGATGTAATAGCGCAAAAATCTCGAACCCAAACCGATTGTTTCCGGATAAATCGGCACCAAGCCCGCGGTATGGGTCGGCATTTTTCCCAAGGTCATCATTTCGTAGCTGGGATTGGATAAATACGGCCCCTTTTTGCCCAAGCTGTATTTTCCGGACAAGCTTATTTTTTTGCCTTCTTTGATGTTTTTCACCAAGAACGGTTGATTGAACCAGATTGTCTTGACCACGCCAGTTTCGTCTTTGACAATTGCTTCGGTGATGTTGATTCTTCGTTTGAAAGTTCTGATATTGTCGATGGAAACGATTTCTCCCTGGATGGTGGCAGTATCGTTTAGTTTTAAATCGCGAATGGGAATGATTTTGGAAAAATCGTCATAGCGATTGGGAAAATGATAAAGTAAATCCCGGATCGTGACGAGCCCAAGTTTATGAAATCTTTTCAAATACCTTTCATTGATTCTCGGCAATCTGTTGATTGGCGTGTCGAGGGTATATTTTATCATTAATTTAAATTTATCATTTTTAAGGGTTTTTGAAAAGAAAAACCCGACACACTTGGGTGTCGGGTCAAGGCGAAAGGGCGGGGGATCACATGGCCTTGTTGCGGGCGAAGATCGGTCTGCCAAATGTCCGTTGCATGAAGACGCGGAACTTGCTTCGGCTTTCGTCTTTCTGCTGTTTTTTGGGCCAGTTCCTCCGCTTACCGGAAGATCGACTTCCCCATCCGTGATGTTTGAGTTTCACGGGCGTCGGGGGGACGTGGAACTGTTTGGACATGTTAAAACCTCCTTTTTGATTTTTTGATACACTTTAATTATAGCAAATCGGTATGAGTTTGTCAATCTTTTGCGCAAGTTGGGTACATGGGTAACACTTTTAGATGTTTAGTGGTGAATTCTATGGGGGTTTGGTAATCGAGCGTCTGATGCGGTCTTTTGAAGTTGTATTCTACCAGCCATTCGGTAAGGTTGT